>ERZ791922.249-NODE-249-length-42815-cov-3.528695_pt1 | contig 42815 bp, 33 predicted proteins | sample MGYA00510134_ERZ791922 | MGnify/ENA primary metagenome ERZ791922 (study PRJEB30046, sample SAMN00792101) | human gut metagenome | study: EMG produced TPA metagenomics assembly of the A metagenome-wide association study of gut microbiota in type 2...
TATATATAATAAATAGTTACCATATCAAGTACTCTTTATAGATAATACAAAAACTGAATTAGCAAAAAGAAGCCATACCGCTAAATAGTGGTAAGACTTCTTTCTATTAACAATAAAAAGAAAACATAAGTTTAATATTTCTATTAATTAGAATCCCCCATCATCCTTCTTCTTAATCTCTCTATCTCTCTCCTTGGCTTTTCAACAGTCTCGCCAAATTCTATCTTCCATTCTTCACGAAGAAGTTTAATTTCATTCTCGTACTCTTTAATTGCAGATCTATAATCCCCAAGAATCTCATAGATATGTGCTATCGCCTCATAGTTATCTGTATATCGAGGTTTTGGCTGCAATTCACAAGCTTTTCTTAAATCTGGGATTGCTTCTTCATATCGAGCCAATTTTGCAAAATTGTGTCCTCTACAAGAGAAAGCAAGCCATTCGCTAGGATTTTCTTCCACCATCTGATTCCAACACTGAAATGCCTCTTGTGTTTTTCCTTCTAAATAATAAATCCTTCCTTCATATTGTTTTACCAAGTAGCAAGGGCGTACTTTTTTGAATTTTTCCAATTCTTCTCTAGCCTCATCCAAACGGTAATCCTCCAACAGATTATCCATCAAATACAGATATCCAGACCAGTAATTCGGGTTTTTCTTTGTAAACTCTTGATAGTATGAGATGAGACTATGATGATTCTTAAAGTTCCAGTCATCAATCGCGCCTTTCGATGCTTCTACTAAATTACAATGAGCATCTTTATTCTCTGCTACATAGCTTAACGATAATTTTGCACATTCTACTGCTTTTTCATGATCACTTGCTGCACGATGGTTATAGAGTTCAGAAAGTAGGCGGTACCCCTCTGCTATTTGTTTCTTTTCTTTTTTAGAGGTCTTCGTATACTCAGTAAGGAAACGCTCTGCATAAATAAAATCATCTTTACTAAGTACCCGCTCGTCCCAAAGCATATTTTGGATGCGTTCTAATTGTGACTCCTCCGACATTTCAAACAATTCGTCAATCGTTATGCCAAAGTAAATTGAGATTTCTGGTAACAGATTAATATCTGGCAACGTTTGCTCATTTTCCCATTTTGATACTGCTTGATAAGTAACTCCTAATTTTTCTGCTAATACTTCTTGTGTAACTCCTTTTTGTATACGTAAACTCTTTATCTTTTTTCCTAATTCCATATGAATCTCCATTCTGACGCATTTGCACCTTTATATATAGTTAACATAATGATACACAATCTGACTTAAAGATTGAATCTCATATTTTTGTTTTGCCGGCTATATAAGCATATCAATTCTTCTCATTCCTTACAATAACTTATCCTAACAGTTCATTCAACTGGTGGTTGAGAAAAGTGTTGGGGCGATTCTGAGAGACTATGTGGAAGATATATTTATACATGATGATCTAGATAATTTCAACCTATTATATACTATCAAGAAAAAGGACGATTCGCGAACTTTTCCTTGTCATGAATAAAAAAGCGGTATCCCCTATCTATAAGGTGATACCGTTTCCTATTACTTTTTAAAATCATCACCAATAGAAACAAATCCTTTCGATTCGTCTCCATTCTGATGATATAATTTTTGATTCGAAAATCCGATTAGATTCTCTCCTTGATATTGTAATTTGCCTTCTTTTCCCTCATTCATTGTATCATACAACTTCTTTGGTACAAAAAAACTTAGATATTTTCCATTCTTTAACTGAAAATATAACTCATATCTCGTCCCATGACTTCTTTGTTATTTGTTTATTAATATAAATTAATCTTCTAAAAATATACACTTATAGTAACGGTGCAAATAATCTTAAAATCATTCTTAACAATCGTAGAAACCAGTTGCGATGTAATTCTTCTTTCGTTAATAATTTAGATTCTTCCAGTGCTTTGATGACATCCTTTTTCACTTCTAGAACTGAATCTGTATTATAAAGGAAGACACCATTTTCAAAATGCAAATATAAACTACGAAAATCCATGTTAATACTACTAACGGTTGCAACCATATCATCACACACAAAACATTTGGAATGTAAGAAACCTGGCATATAATAGTATACTTTCACACCACCTTCCATCAATTCAAGGTAATAGGACTCAGCTAACCAGAAAACCATCTTACTATCAGAAACACTAGGAGTAATAATTCTTACGTCTACCCCCCGTTTTGCAGCTAAAGTTAAAGCAGTGACCATCTCATTATCAATGATTAAATATGGAGTAAATATATAAACATACTCAAGCGCAGCATGAATCATATTCAAATAAACATTTTCTCCTACTGTTTCGTTATCTAACGGTGTGTCACCATACGGTTGTACAAAACCCTTTACCTGATACTTCTTAGTATCGAATCGTGTCGGCATATATTTTTCAAAAGTTTCATCGGAATGCTTTAAACCATTCCAAGTAGTTAAAAACATAGCAGTTAAACTCCAAACCGCATCGCCTTTTATACGAATTCCTGCATCTTTCCAATATCCATAGCGATGAATGGCATTGATATATTCATCTGCTAAATTAATTCCACCAGTAAACGCTGTATGTCCATCAATCACTGTTAGTTTTCGATGATTTCGATGATTCATCGTAACTTTTAAGAAGGGAACTAATGGATTAAATGCCATGCATTCAATACCCATCTTGCGTAACTCTTTGTCATAATGAGCCGGTAACGTCATAAGACAGCCTACGTCATCATAAAGTACTCGAACAAGTACTCCACTCTCCACCTTTTCCTTTAACACCTCAAGTATGGTATTCCACATGGTGCCTTCTTCAATAATAAAATACTCTAAGAAAATATAATGCTTTGCACTCTTTATAGCATCTAATAAATCTGGGAAATTAGCTTCTCCAGAGGAATAGTAGGTTGTTTCTGTATTCTCATAGATAGGGAATCCTGCAGTGTCTGCTAAATATGCTACTTGGCTTGCTACACTCTTTGATTCCTTTATAATCTTTTGACGCACATTTACGTCTTGTGTTAACAAAGGTTTTATTCTTTCTTCCGATTCTTGGAACTTTTTTTGCAAGTGTTTACTTGGTTTACTCTCATATAATAGAATATACATAAGTCCACCTAATAGTGGAAAACACAAAATCGGTATTACCCATGCCAACTTATTTACAGGATTTTCTCGCTTACTCACCAAATACAGAACAGCAATCACACTAATAAGTTTTAGGGACAAATTTATAACAACAGAATACTCTGTTAGATACTTCATAAAACCTAAAAACCAGAGGATTTGAATTCCTATTAACAATCCTACAATTACGATTCGACTACCTATCTTTTTAAAAAATCTCATTCCTATCTCCTTAGTAAAAATAACCTTATGTATGCTTATATCTAATTAATTCAAAGCCTTCTACTTTCCTATAGTAATCTACTGGATTAGACAGTAAAGTAACCACATAAGAAGAATAAAAAACATTCAAACATTATTTTATCACAAATAGCCTTTTTTACAATATGGTTTTTACATTATTTTACTAACTTTTATAAAAAAGGTCCTTTGCTTCGTACGTTAAACATAGTAAGCAAAAGACCTTTCCATTATGATTTCTTAAAAATCACATTATATTTGTTTTTATTATTTATGATAATAAAAAAGCTGATATATTCATCCATTTTTCTTTCCACTACGGCTCCACACCAAGTACCACATTCCCATTATAATACACTACAACTTTGGTATTATCTCCATAGGAATGATCATTCTCTTGGTTATATAGACTCCAGTCATTCTTAGTAAACCTAATATTGACCATTAGAGTAGAATCTGCTGATAGCTTATCCGTTGTATTTAACGTCACATCAAGATAGGAATCTGCTTTCGTTTTTGGAACCGCCATTGATTGGAAGGTTCCGGTAACCACTGTATTATATGTGGTATACCATGGAGCCTTGTTTAACTGTACTGCAGCTGTGTCACAGTAAAAGTTCTCCTTCACAGTTCCCTCCTTCGTATAATAATAACGAATTACTAACTTGGATAAGTCAATATCGCTTCCTTTTTCATGCTTAATCTTATAATTTGCATTGATCGTATTTGTTGAAACATTCGTATTCCCTGTATTGGTTAAAGTTAAAGTGAAATTCCCAGGAATCGGCGTTACGGTTGGTGTTACTGTAGGTGTAACCGTCGGTGTCACTGTTGGCGTTATTGTAGGTGTAACTGTAGGAGTTACTGTTGGGGTTACTGTTGGGGTCACCGTCGGAGTTACTGTTGGAGTTACTGTTGGGGTCACCGTCGGCGTTGTTCCATTAAAATTTGGAAGTTCGTCTAAGGTTATAACTTCACTACTGTTATAAACCTTATTCACCATAGTAGCCTCGGTATAGGTTCCATTTAAGTTACCTGAAGAATCAATAAGGAAATCTCCATACCACACAGCAAACCATAACCAGAAAGTATTGTCTCTCGTCATTAACGCTGGATCAAGCATTACACCATTTTCACTAAGAGCTGCCATCTTATTTCCGCTAGCATAATTTACTGTTTTCTTAAATTGAGCAGTCTGTGCACTATAATTACGATTATCTGCATAAATATCAGTACTTACAATATCACAATATGCATCACCTGGATACCAAGCAGCATCCTGTCCATTCCATACCCATATTAAGTTGTTTAATTTATGATAATTAGTCTGGCGATCAAACATTAATCGATATAACCAAAGATAAGGATCTTTTCCTGCTGCTCCCCACCAGAACCATCCACCACTCGCTTCATGGAGTGGCCTCCAAAGAACAGTAACACCTGCGTTCTCTAATTGCTTTAGATAACCAGAGATTGCATCAATATCACGTACCATCAGATAACATTCTTCTGATATCTTACCCGCATCATACAGAGCTTTTACATCTGCCAAAGGTAATCTACTAATATTCTCCGTTGTTACGGCTTTGGATAAATCAAAGGTTGTCTTATTGGTATAGAAGGATGCGCCACCTTTTGGAGCATGCCAATGCCACTGAAAGGTCGTGAGGCCTCCTTTTTTATCCCAATCAAGCGCTAAATCAACTTCACCTGTGGAGTGCCAGTCACTTGCAGGAGAACAAAAGATTAAATCAAGCATACGAATTGCAGGATATTTACCAGTTGTTTTATAAATAGTTTCAATTTCAGTACTAGCGTTTAACGTGCAAGACTGACCTGATAATGTCTTTTTCCCATAGATACTCTTAAGGTATGCCATAATATTTTTTGCTTTTTGATTAGCATTCGGATTCACTAGAGTAGAAGTTGCTTTTTGATAAATAGAGCTATCTACACTACTACCTGCCTCTATTAAAATGTAATCAAAATCAAACCATCCCCAAGATTCCTTAACGGATAAAGTGATCGTACCTGCCTCTAAATATACACTTTCGATGACAGTATCTCCCCACTTACTATCACCTGTACTATAAATAATTCCAGCTTGTGTTCCATTAATATAAAGATAATTTTCTTTATAACTGTCTGCAGCACTTCGGATTGTGAAGGTGTAGTGACCAGTTGTTGGAATCACTGCAGATGTTGACCAAGAATTATTACTACTTTGATTAAACCCTGTAGCATATCCAGTCCCACTATACCCAAGTCTTGTACTAGCTGTCGTAACAGCACCAGTCATCGTACCATTCTCTGCCTCTAATTTCGTCGTAAATCTCTCAGCAGCTTGTACTTTGGTACCGCTTTTTGCACCTGTCATTAACCCCATAGGTCCAGGTACACTAGTAAATAGCAAGGCTACAGCAACCCATAAAGATACAGCCATTGCAATTACTCTCTTTTTACCTCTTATCATTATAATACCCTCCTTGATTTTTTTACACTCGGAAATTCAAAAAAATCAAAACTATCGGCTTATGTAAGAAGAACTTCTATTTTAAAGGAAAAGTACAAACCAGATTTGCTCTGATATTAATCTTTTCCGAGAGTACTGCTTCACAGTCTATTGCAATTACTATTTTTTCCTACTTGAAATTATATCGGACATGCCAATATTTTACAATATTAATTTTAGACAAAATTAGACGGACTTTTTGTATAATATCTTCATTTTGTTTGATAAATTGTTATTATTTATTACTATATCACAAGATTCTCCCTCTTGCAGTGATTATTTACCGTGTATTGAATTTTATAGTGTAGCAGTCAAAAGCGAGTTTTCTACTTTATATTATCTTCATTAAGTAGGAAACTCGCTTGGTATGTACAAATATTTCAATTAAATATTTTACTCATAGCTAATTTAGTATTGCTACTTATCTAAGAGCTACTTTATTAATAGTTCCCTTCTCTATTTAGCACTTTATCTATTAGCTACTTTATCTATCAGCTACTTTATCTTTATCCAAGAACTTTTTAAAGAGCCACTTTATTAAGATTGCTTTCTCTTAAATCTACTTCTATACCTTCCTATACTACTTCTTAACCACTAATTTCTGTCCAATCTGTATGAAATCTGGATTTTTAATACTATCTTTATTCCATTGATATAATTTAGTCCATTCGCTTCCTTTTCCTAGAAGTTTCTTTGCTATCTTCCAAAGGCTGTCACCCTTTTGTACAGTATAAGCTTCTTCCTTTTCTGGATTTTCTTTCTCCGTATCTTCTTTCTCTGGTTCCGTTACTTCCGTTTCCTCATCGTCAACACCAGTATTGACATCTTTTGCAAAGGTAACCTTATCACCTTCGATTGTAAATTGGGTTTTTGCTGTTGTACCATTTTGGAAATGTAAGGTTACAATAACAGTACTATCCTCAGCTTCACTAAAAAACTTATCCGTAAACTTTACGGTTCCTGCTTTATAATCTACTGAGAAAGCATAATCATATTCCTTATAACTAGTCCAGTTTTGAGGTCCAACACCACTTCCATCCTCTTTGACTGCTTCCAACGTAGAAAGTACATTACCATTAAACTCAACTGGTATTACATAACCAGACTTATCACCACTGCCTTCTAAAACAACTGGAGCCTTACAGTAATTTAAATAAAGCATCCAATCAGCTCCATCAGAAAATACTAAGCGAAGTTTCGCGACTTCCCCATATTCACCAGAAACTATACTCTTCACAAATGTTGACTTTAAGATAAATTTATTCGGAGTAGAAACATAATCTTTTGCATTAGTTAATAACTCGTCGCCGTAATATACTTCCTTTAGCTTATTTCCATTGAGAGTTAAGTTTAAGAGTATATTCTTGTTCAAAGAGTCCTCGGTAAGAAATACTCGATCTGTTTCTGTATAAGAAGAGCGTCCTGTTAAGGAAGCTTTGATCGTATCATATAAAGATTGATCACCCCAAACATATTCCGTACGACTCATATGCTGTCCATTATCCCAAAGCATTAGCGGGATATTGGTTTTATTGGAGTAGTAGTTTATGTAATCAAAGTATTTTAATACTTCACCATGTTCAATTGCATTTAACGACTTATCAAATCCAAGTAACCCATACTCACCACAAATCACACCAATACCATTCTTAGTAAACGTATTGTAAACACGGTTAAATGCTGCTTCTAATTCCTTCACTACAGTTGCATCCATAGTAGTTGTTCCTGCTATGTTAGTACTAAATGGCCAATATCCATAATAGTGGAATGTAGCAATGATATTTTCATCCTTTAATTCCTTCATCATACTATAAAGGGCATCACATCTGCTCTGAGAATCATTCGTATTGAGTGTAGGTAATACTAACATACGAGTTCCATTCTTACCACCAGAATTTCTTACAATATCATAAAATGCTTGATTCACTTCATCATTGATTTCTAATTGCCTTGCCTCATCTCCACTCCAAAATTGTGGCTCATTTAATGATTCAAAACAAAGCTTGTCTGGATAATCTTTAAAATAATCTGCAAGCTGAGTCCATATCGCTTTGTAACGAACTATCGATGCACCGCCATCCCAGTCTGCTCCAATTGCAGCTGCCCAGTTCCAAGAATCATGATGAAGATTTATCATAACATAAAGTCCTTCCTCTAATGCCCAGTTCACAACTTCTGCATATCTAGCAAGGAATACTTCATCCAGTTTATAGTCTGGTGCTTCTCCAGTCCTCATAACACTTGTAAATGGTATTCTGATACTGTTAAATCCCTGTTCCTTTATTGTTGCGATTAACTCCTTTGTAACCTTAGGATTCCCCCATGACTCTTCGCCTCTGTCTCCGCCAGTATCGAATCCATCGAACGTATTTCCCAGATTCCATCCAGGGTTCATGGCATTAACATAAGCTTGCGATGTACTGACCGTTTCTTCCTCTGCTTTCACAGTTAATCTTGATCCACCTAGTCCCGTAAAAACTAGTGCTGCACATAAGCTAGCTGCTACAATCTTTTTCCAAATCCTCATAATGTAAACCCTCCGTTAATATTATGATAGTTACCATAATTATTATAATTAGAGTTTTACTCTCTGAATACCCAGATTATTTTCCTTGTTTTACCTATAGTTTTAGTTTCTTTGTCGCGCCAAACCCATAGGGTGAGTGCGCATCCCTCGTAGAGCTTTTAATAGATAGGAAATAGCCTTGCAATTTCCTATCTACTAAAAAAAAGCGAAAGCAATCGACTGCTTTCGCTCATATTAATATTGGAAAGATATTTATTTTAAAAATCCTTTTCCAATTATCTCACTCGTTTTTATAATTGTAGTAAATGCGGAAGGATCAACTTTCGCAAGGTAAATTCTTAATTTATTTGCCTGTGCTGGCTTCATAGCAGTCAAAATTAAGCTTTTTTGAGAGTGACTATATGCACCCTCCGCTTGGCATATCGTTGCACTCCTTTTTAAATCATGCGTGATATAATCGCAGATAAGATCTGGTTTTGTGCAAATTATATTCATATATTTACACTGATTCATACTCTCAATCATATCATCAATAACAAAGGATTTCAAAAACATACCTAACACTGAAAATAAGAAAGTTTTAAAACTCAATACGAATACTGCACTTAATGTTATTAAAACGTCTGACCATAGTAAAGCTTTTCCCACAGAAATCTTCGTATACTTATTTATTATCATCGCGATGATATCAGTACCACCACCCGATGCACCAATGCGGAACAATATTGCTGCACCGGCTGCTGGAAGTGCTACAGCAAAAATAAGTTCCAAGAATGGTTCATCCGTAAGAGGTGCTGTAACTGGATCAATAAACTCCATAATATATAGTCCAAAAGATAGTAATAAACTGGAATATACTGTTTTTAAACCAAACCCTCTCCCTAAAAAGAGAAATCCAAAAAATAGTAAGATGATATTTAGTGCTAGGTTGGCAGCACCAGGTGTCATTAACTCTAGTTTACCAATTACAACAGATAAACCGGTAACACCACCAAATGTGAAATCGTTTGGAAACTTAAAGTAGTAAGATCCCATCATAATAAGAATAACACTAAACGTAATTAATAAATAATCGTTTATTATCTTTTTAATTGGGTTAAGTTCCTCCACACTTTCAACTTTATCCTTTGTTTCGAGCTTAACTGTAACAGTCTGTGCTTCTTCCTGCCCCTTTGATTGTAACTCTTTCCTTCCCTTCGCTTGTGCTTCTTCCACCTTTATCCCCATGTTTTCATTTTCCTTCATGACAAAACGTTCCTATAATTCCTTCCCAATCTCATAATTTTTAACATCTTGATTTTCTTTATTTGAGAGCTTTTCGGATACAATAATTCCACCAATAATCAGAACCGCTCCAAGTAATCCCATAATAGTCACAGTTTCTCCTAAGAGTATTCCTGCTGCAACCATTGTAACAAACGGATTAAGATAAATATAATTATTCGTAACTACGATACCAAGCCATTTTGTTGCGTAGTTCCATGTAACATAACAAATACCACTCCCTAAGATTCCTAGAAGCATCAAACTGAAAAATAGTTTCGGTTCCTTTAATGTCTCTAACGGAAAAATCTTGTTTTCCGCCATAATTAAAGGTAAGGTCGTAAGTATTGCATAAAATACAACTCGTCTAGTCAGATAGATACCATCGTATTTATGTACACAACGTTTTAGTAATATAGAATACACTGCCCACATAACTGCTGCGAGCAACGATAAAATATCCCCTATAGGATTTAATTTAAGTAGCACGGTTCCATTAAACACCACTAAAATAACTCCAATAAAAGCAATGCAAAATCCAAGAAAGATTCCTCTGTGTAACCGCTCATCCTTCGTTGTAAAATGAGCCAATAATGCCGTTATTATCGGAGCTAATGCAATGATTATGCTGACATTGGATGCCAAAGTATAGGTTAACGCAATATTCTCACAGATAAAATACAAGGTGCTACCGAATATGGCAAGTAGGCAAAACATAATCTCATCTTTCCATATTATCTTATGTAATTTGTGATTCATAAGAAGTAGAACAACATAAGCAACAAGAAAACGCATGAACATTATTTGAAAAGGCGAAAATTCTGTTAATAACATCTTACTTGCTATAAAAGTTGTTCCCCAAATTATAATCGTAAATAGAGCAAAAGCATGCCCTAAAGTCTTTCGTGGCATTGTGACAACCTCCCCATCCTTTCCTATTGTATACGGAAGGTTACCACAATACAAGCACTATTTTATTGTTTACACAAAATACTAACTAAGTTCTAATCATCCAAGGTTGGAGAATAGGTTCTGTAAAGGAAATTTCCGTCTATGTCCTTAATGCCCCTATAATTTCCCTGCTCTACATAAAAATACAATTCTTTTCCAAGGATAAGTTCGCGTATCATTTCTTCCTTATTCCCCTCATACACTTTCTTTCCTTCTTTTGTAAAGACATAGCTATAATTAGTATCTCCTATAATAATGTAATCATCTAATTCTCGTATCGCATAAGTACGTTTGTTCAATAGAAGTTTACCTTTATAAAAAGTATATTCTTTTAACTCGCCATTCTTCCCTTTTGCATCAAAGGATACCAAGTCTGGAATCGTATAACTTTCACTCCCCCAAAAGTTATCTCTGCTATAATTCTTTACATTGATATCATAATGTTCTTTTTGTTTTTGGCTATACATCGTAAAGCCACTTTGACGGCAGACAATCAGATTGTAATTTAAGAATCCAAATTCTTCTCCCTCATTTACACCAATCTCTTCCCCATCCCAAGTGAAGTAATGTGTTTTATATTCATTCATTTCTTTATTTGAAAACATAATATACCCTGAATGGAAAGATACCCATGAATCTTCCTTGGTAGCTTTAAACTTAAATTGCACATCTCCTGACATTGAAACCACAAGTAGATTACCATCAACATATATTGCAGCCCATATTGTCCCCTTCTCATCAAGAAAAACATCTGAGATTTCCCCAGCTTTCGATTTCCACTCAGTATTTCTTAAAAATGTATCAGCCTTAATAAAATCACCTTGTTCGTTTATCAAGTACGAGCCATCTTGTCTATTAAATATCTCTACATAATTAGTTTTTTTTGACCCTTGCACTTCAGATAAATATCCATCATTTAAGAAAGGTAATGTATTTATCAACATCCCTTGTTTATCATAGATCTTTATTTCTTGATAATCAAAAACAAATAATCTGCTCTTTGAAACTACATATTGATAGTATTGATACTTTTTTTCTTTAAAATCCAGCCGTTTTTTCTTAGAGAATAAAATGGATAAGGTTGTTTCCTCGCCATCACTAACTCTAGCGACATAGATATCACTATCTATTTGATGTATATTGTCATATTTCCGGTCGGTAAGATACTTCCTACTCTCTAAATCGTACAATTCATACTGGTACTGACTATCCTCTTTCAGCTTAAGCTGTGGCTTTATACTCTCTAAAATTAGCAAATCTTTATTATTACACAGCAAATTGGTTGTTACAACTCGTTTTCCAGAGAAAATCAGTTCTTCTTCTAAGTTGTGATTTAGTAATACATCACCAAGTGGTTCTTTCTGAGCATTCGAATTATGTATAATCACGAATTCATCCTCTCCAATCGAAACTGACTTTGGCAAGGAGGAATCCACTGATTGTTCTACTTTTTCTTGCTCTACCTTAACTACTGGCACATAACCTGCTTTGGCTACTAATTTCTGAGCCTCTAATGAAGTTAGCCATTCATAAAGTAAACGTGCTTTGGAATCTTTCGGTTCACTTTTACGAATCACTACATAGAAATCATTTACATACGGATACTCACCACTTTGGATTGTTTCATTCGTTGGCAAAACACCATCAATGGCGAAAAATTTAATTCCTGGTTTTTGATACATATTCTTAGCATAGTAGTAAACAGAATATCCAATTGCATTGCTTTCATTATTGTATTGTGCAATTGCATCTACTAAAGAGCCCATCTCCTCAGGGCTTACTACGGTTGGTCCTCTCATAATTTTATCAGAAGATACCGCTAATTTCTCCATTAATGTTTGACTTCCAGAAGACTCTGGACGCTGAAAAGCTAGAATCTCTTTCTCTACACCATCTAGTTCTTTCCAATTCGTAGTTACTCCTGTATAAATATCCGTAATTTGTTCTTTTGTTAGATTCGTTACGGGATTTGATTCATTTCCAAGAAACACCAATGCATCCCTGCCTAGAGGCTTAAATTCCAATTCCGTATCGTACCTTTGTATTTCTTTTAATATACTCTGGGGTGGTTCGTATACGATAAGAATATCCGAGGATTCATAGATTAAATTACGATATGACTGGGGTGTTTTATAAAATTTTAAATTTTCCTTGGCTTCTTCTATGGTTGCGTTCGTTATGTAACAATATAAAGCTTCCCCTAATGGTATATTTGCTGTAGAACCATCTAATCTTGGAAATTCCTCCTTCGTCATGTAAGGTACTTCCATATCTTGTGGAACGTTGATTGGTTGAACGTCAAAGGTAAGCATTTCCATGATTTGTGTTGGAGTTTTGGTGGGAATCACTACTTTGGTTGGTGATGGTGGTTTTGTAGGAACACCCGTTTTTGTTGGTAATGGTGACACTGTTTGTGTAGGTTGATCCGTTACTATATCTATACCGGTTGGAAATGATACCTCCTCGCTAGTGCGCTCTTTTTCTGTTTTCTTACATGCTGTTAAAAGCATTACAATCAGGATAAAACGAATCATTCCTCTTTTCAATAACCTCATGAAATCCCCCCTAAGATATAATTTAAAACTTGCGTCGGCCTTCCCTATATTCTTCTATACTCTTTCAATAAATAATACATAATAAGAATAATACGTAAGTCTTATCATAATTATATCGTAATGTTTTTGATTTTACAATAATTCCCTGGCTATATAAAAGAAATCATCATAAGATCAAAATGTCTCCTAGCAATAGGGTAGCTGAATTCAAAGGTAAGAACAGCAGGCGCCACAATTAGCTCCTGCTGCATATCGATTTTTATTATCCTAGTAAATCATTCCTGCTGGGAAGCAAATACTGTAATCGTCATCACTTCATCTGCGTATACAATAGAAACACCAATACCCACGTCGTTTAATCCGCTATACTTTTCGCCAGCTCCGACGTAGGCCATTCGCCACCCCCAAAGGTAACTTCCTCACCACTTTCTCCCTTAATGGTAATCTTCTCTCCGTCGACGTCAACGTCTCCAGCACCGGCTTCCTCCAGTATCTTTTCCGTAAATTCCTCTTCCGCTTTTTTCTCTAATTTTTCTCTAGCACCGCATCCAGTAAGTGAAAATACCACCACAAAAGCCAATAAGCCAATTAATATCTTTTTCATAGTCCTCTCTCCTTATAATTATTTCAGTATGGTCATCTTACCAATGAGGGGGAGTTGCTTTGCTTTCCCTCCAAATTTGGTGTCACTTCAGTATTTTACGTGATATAAGCAAAATCCCCTCTCATTAGAACTAATGAGAGGGGATTTTTGCAGCCATTCGTTATTACTTATACTCCTGTAGGAGTATCAAAAGCTCTGTCCGGCTGTTGATATTAAGTTTTCGATAGATGGAGGTACAATAAGTATTGATGGTCGCATATGCTCTGGATTGCATTCCTGAAATCTGTCTAAGAGTGTATCCGTCAAGAAGAAGACTACACACCTCTATTTCAGCAGGGGTCAGCTTATAATCCTTTAGCTTTGCTTCAAGTCGTGAGCATTGACTGACATCCTCACGATAGGCGTCATCTATCCATTCCCCTGAGTACAGCATTTTAAAGAAAAAGGGTGATAGGATAAAAAAAGAATTACAATACAAACGGAAATAAACGCCATCCATACCGTTGGAACCAACAACTTACTCTGCTCAAAAATATGTACTAAAATTGATGTGACAAAGTAATATAAAGCGGAAAGGAGGATGCCAATCCGGTATATTTCGTTTGATCAAATAGTAACTGAAAGCTAAGGTTATCATGATAAACAATATAAGAAGGATGGTCGGATTCAGGTAAGAATGCGTACTTCTTAATTTCGGTTCTACATACATCAGCACTTTAGGTAGCAGCACAGCTAGAATCATAGAATAAAACTTTTCCACCTATATGTCAAATTTTTATATTATACTCCTATATCTACCGTCTTTCGATTACACTACTCCGAAAACTGAACCTTACTTACCAAATTGGTCAGCACTCATAAAAATTCGTATTATAAAGTCACTGGATGCTTCTTATTGTGATAACTAATTTATATAATAAACTCGGTATCATTTAATAATCCATAAATACCTATTTTAATAAATAATATGCAATAAATCACTTCAATTATAATGCTTTTTCATCTATAATACAAATGAAATAATGGTATTTATTGGGTTTTATTCTGAGAAGCCGTTTGCCATTCTCTACTACAGAATAGTACATAAAAAGAGGGCGAACAGCCAGAACTATTCGCCCTCTTTTTAATATTTATATGATTATCATACTTTTCTCTCAAAGTCAACTTTACGAAATAAAACCTGTGCCAACATTAATATTACAATATTGCTAATCACCATTGCATACCAGATTCCACTTCGACCTAAATCTGTAAAATACTTAAAGAAAAAAATTAGAGGTAAACGTATCATCCAAAGCCTTACTGACGCGATAATAAAAGAATACTTTGTATTACCTGAGCCATTAAAAACACCCATATAATTTTGAAAAAGTGCCATCAATGGTTGAGTTAACAGCACCCATATCATATATTCCAACGCAATTTTCAGTGTATCCGCATCATTAGTCAATAAACTTAACATCTGAGCTCGGAACGGAAAGATGATAAGGCATCCAACAACGGATAGAATCAAGGCTATATTTCTGCTGGCATGATAAGACTTTCTTGCCCTCTCTTTGTTTTTTGCACCAATGTTCTGACCGACAAAAGCTGCTAAGATAGAACCGATTGCCATAATCGGTATTAATAATAGATTCGATACCTTGTTTCCTAAGCTAAATGCTGCTGACACTACATCGCCATATTTTAGGATTACAGCTTGTAAAATTAAAAATCCTAATGAACTTAACGCCTGACTAGCTGCGGAAGGCATAGCAATCAGAATCAATTTTTTCATGCTACACCTTTTTATTCTAAGGTGCTTTCTTTCAATGGAGAGCTCATCTGACTTTCGAAACATCATATATAGTAAGGCTGGTGCAATTGCTACTTGTCCGATTAATGTCGCAATTGCTGCGCCAAAGACTCCCATTTTATATACACTGGTAAATAATGCAGTAAGTACAATATTAATAAGAATGGAAATAACAGAGAAGATAACCGGTGATACTGTATCACCTCTTGCCTGTCTCATAGACTGAAAAGCGGTGAATAACATAAGAAATACCATTTCAAAAGAACGTACTTGAAGGTATATTAGACCCGAGTCATAGACACCTCCTTTTGCCCCCATTAACCGAAGAACCATCGGAGAGAATATAAACAGTAATACATTCACAACTAGACCTATCCCTATACTAAGAATAAATAACAATCCAGAATACTCTCTCGCAGACTCTTTATCCTTAGCACCTAGAAATTGGCTAATAATAGCAACTCCAGCAACAGCTAATCCAACGCTTAAAGAAAGAAAAATATTAAGCAATGGCCAAGTAAGAGAAATCCCCGCTTGTGCAGCAACCGAGTTTTCTAACTGCCCTATAAAGTAGGTATCGACTAAATCGTGTACTGATTTTAGTAGATTTGCAGCCATTACTGGTAGTGCAAGATATAAAAATGCCTGATATAATTTCTTCTCTTGTAATAATAAGTAGTTTTTTTCTTTGTTTTCAAATTTAAACATAATTTCCTCGTTATGTAATTTCTTCTATTTTCTTTTTGACGTCAATATTTCTATGATAACAAGGTTTCTATTATTAATCAATAGTAAGATAAGGTAACTTAAAAATTAGGTTGCTTCATAAAGATTACGTTACTTCATAAAGATTACGTCGCTTCATAAAGATTACGTTGCTTCATAAAAATTAGATTACTTCATAAAGATTAGGTTACTTCATAATTAAGTTTTTTTTATTCCTATTGACTTGATTCTACTACTTATTATACTTTCTTTCTTTTTGCAGACATATCCATAGGCTTTCTTATTTTTTGTTGCTACCTTAAAAATACTTCTAAAATTCAAATGAGGTAAAATATATAATTCTCCATGGTTCATAACTTCTTCTAATGTAAAGTAAGTTCCATTGATATACCAACCTTCTTTTAAAAATATAATATAGCTTTTAGAAAGTTCTGTACATCCACTGGTAAAACATAGGCTAGCAAGCAAAATATATACCATGTGATTTTCATAAATATATGCGATAATCATCATGATAGAGACCAACTCAAAGACAATGATAAAGTAATAAACCGATTTGGAAGCTAAAAACATAATCTGATATCCATCTCGTAACTTCTTCCTTATAAAAATTGGTCTTATGATGTTGTAAACTCCGTAGATGGCAACTATAACAGAAACTATCACTAAAAATCTATTCATAAACTCACTCCATTAATTTATTTAAAGACACTCTAGTGTATGACAAACTAGACTACAGTAATCCTGTCGTGATTGCCTTAAGCACTATTATTATAGTAGACTATTTCCATAATTTTGTAAACATAAATCAATTTCATACTTCTTATCACTTACTTAATTACTTAATTTATACTTACTTGCTTGCTTACTTGCACTATATTAATCTACATGTAGAAAAGAAGAAAAAGCACGATTCACGAAAATTTCCTTGTCATGAATAACAAAAAATACCCCTGCTTTCTAACAATCCAGCATCTAGTTTTTATTCTAGTTAGCTCTAATGAAAGCAGGAGTATCCTACAAAACTCATTTCTGTTATATTTTATTTAAATTTATTCTATTCCCTCATCTTTACCGTACTTTGCTTTTAGTACGAAAATAACTAATAACATGATTGCAATCGCTATTGGAAGCGCAATCCAAACATTTTGAACAAATGCAGCGATGATATAAGAAACCATGCTTACCGCTGCTACGATTAACGCATAAGGAAGCTGTGTAGAAACATGATTTATATGGTCACACTGTGCTCCTGTTGATGCCATTATTGTAGTATCTGAAATAGGTGAGATATGATCCCCACAAACAGCACCTGCTAAGCAAGCAGAAATTGAAATAATGAGCATCTCACTACTTGGATCAAGTATCGCAACTACGATTGGTAAAAGAATACCAAAAGTTCCCCAAGAAGTACCGGTTGCAAATGCTAGACCAACGGATATTGCAAAGATTATCGCTGGCAAGAATAATTGTAATGCTTCGGCACTATTTTGAACTATATTTGCCACAAAAACATCTGCTCCTAGCATACGAGTCATTCCACTTAATGTCCATGCAAATATTAAGATTAAAATTGCAGGAACCATAGCTTTAAAACCTTCACTAAAAGATTCTGCAAATTCTTTTAATGTTAATACCTTTCTAGGAATATAGAAAAAGAACGTAATCACAAGAGCAAGGAAAGATCCATACACTAAACTTAAAGAAGCATCACAATTTGCAAAAGCTTCTATAAATGAAGCTTCTCCATGAAAAAAACCACCTGTGTAAACCATTCCGCCTACACAGCAAATGATTAAAACAATAACTGGAAGAATAAGATCGATTACCTTTCCTTTTCCATTGGATACTATTTCTCCCTCTTCAAATGGACGGCTATCTGTGGTAAATAGATCACCTTTCAGTGCATTTTCCTCATGCTTTCTCATTGGCCCAAAGTCAAACTGCATGATTGCCATAGCCACTACCATTACAATGGTCAAAAGCGCATAGAAATTATATGGTATCGATTTTAAAAATAAAGCAAATCCATCAGTCCCCTCAACAACACCAGTTACTGCTGCTGCCCAAGAGGAAATCGGTGCAATAATACAGATAGGAGCTGCTGTTGCATCGATAATGTAAGCAAGTCTCGCTCTACTGATCTTAAACTTATCAGTTACTGGTCTCATAACGCTACCAACCGTCAAACAGTTAAAATAATCATCCACAAAAATTAATGCTCCAAGACCGAAAGTCGATAACATAGCACCTCTTCTTGACTTAATTTTCTGACTAGCCCATTTGCCATACGCAGCACTACCACCAACTTTATTCATCAGTGATACCATGATACCTAGGATAACAAGGAAGATTAAGATTCCAACATTATAGGAATCGGACAACTTACTGATAACACCTGATACAAAGACAGTGTTAATCATCTTTTCTAAATTAAAGTTTGCATAGAATAATGCACCTGTCAAGATACCAATGAATAACGAGATGTAAACCTCTTTCGTTATTAATGCCAGCGCAATTGCGACAATTGGTGGTACCAAAGCCCAAATTGTAGCGTACATTGGAATTGTTTGTTCTTTGATATAAAGCTCTGCTTGCTCTATGTTTTCGCTTGCAGTACCTGCTATCTCCTCTTGCTCTAAGATGTATTCCTCTGCCTCGTTAACTGAGCCAAAGTTAGTATCTTCTTCTGCCTTACAGGTGATCGGTGCAAAAAGCATCATTACTGCAAATAGGGCAATAAAGAAACTATACCATCTTCTCTTAATGTATATCATAATGTCCTCCTTAATAAAAAATAGCCATGAAACAGTCTTAGCGCTGCTTCATGACTAAAATTCTACATAAGGAAGTAAATAACGGAAACATTCCGTACATGCAATTATTTCAGTAATGATAGCGCTCCACATACAAGCAAAGATTCTTTTCTTCGCTTGTTTTTATATCATGTGACAATCTGATACATATTCTGCACCAGACCAGCAGTCTTTACTCACAGGCAGTGTAGACCACTTCGGCAACAATTCCTTTCCCAGCATCCAAAGCCTGAATACAGATGGGGTACTCATAATTATTGCGCCTCTATCAATGTCTTTATGTTACTAAGACGTTTTCATAGTCGTACATATAATACCATGGAAAGAATAGATAATCAACATTATATTGTTGGAAATTCTTACCTGGGCGAAATAGGAACAGCCTCGTCATCAAATGGTATTTCCGTAGGAGTTAGGATGATACTGTTGCCTTCCACATGGTTATCATCATTTTGATTTAAACCGCGAGCTTCCGATACACGTAAATAGATGATACTTCCAATTAGAACAATTAGCACAACAATTCCGCAAACAATTCTTTTTCGGTACATATTATCCCTCCTTTTTCTAATTATTATATCTTATAACTTTTTATGATACAAATAAAATTAAAATAACAATTTATGGAATTTCAAAACATTATATAAAATAATTATAAATTTTTTTAAGCTAGTGCTAAATCACTTGATACTATTTCTCAATACATGGTACACTAAAGCATTAGATAAATTATAGCTGGGAGACGTGTGAATGTATTATTTCTTTATAATATTATTAATCCTTATTATGCTGCTATCAATCGCATATTTATATATTCATTTTAAGAACCTAAGTTGGATTCGTTGTTTTACTCATCCAGCTTGGCTTCCAAATTTATTAGCGATATTTTTGGTTGCATTATGCTTAGTCCTTACTTTTTCAGTATCCGCATCCGCTTTGATCATAACTCTTTTTTTGATATATGCCTTTGTAATCAGTGATATTCTTCACTTACTTCTTCGTCGCGTCCTAAGGAAAGACACTCAAAAGAACCTGTGGAGTCGCATCTATTCCAGTGGAATACTTGCCTTTCTTATCACCATATGTTTACTTATCTTTAGTTATTACAATGCGATTCATGTTGTAACGAAAGAATATGCATTGCATACGGAAAAGGACTTACAAAGCAATCAGTTAACAATCGCAGTAATCACTGACCTGCATATGGATACCACTATGAATATAAAGAAATTAGAGGAATATTGTACCCAAATCAACGAAAAGAATCCAGATATCATTTTGCTCCTAGGTGATATTTTCGATGAGAGTACAAGTAAGGAAAGTATGGAGCTTGCTTGTGAAGCATTTAGCACCTTATCAAGCACTTTTGGAACCTATTATGTGTTCGGTAATCATGATGTTAATATTCGTAGGCCACTTGCCAGTTTTTCAAAAGAAGATATTATTAGTAACTTAACAAAGAACAATGTCACAGTTTTAGATGATGAAAGTGTCTTAATTAATCATAGTTTTTATCTCATTGGTCGAAGCGATGTAAGCTTTTTTCAAAATTCAAACAGAAAAACAATAGCTCAACTACTTGAACCATTGGATACAAATAAATATATGATACTGTTAGATCACCAACCACTAGAGACTGAAACTGCAGCCTCTCTTGGAGTTGACTTACAGCTTTCTGGACATACTCACGGTGGTCAGATATGGCCAACAGGTACAATTGCAAAATTATTTCAGATCAACGAAATAAATTATGGATTAAAAGAAATTGGAGACTACAAAGCGATTGTATCTTCTGGTATAGGTGCATGGGGATACCCATTAAGGCTAGGCAGTAAATCTGAAATTGTAATGATCACGGTAGAATAGAAAAGACATCTTCTCCTTGTGACTGTATAAAAAGAGTGTCCCACAAAAGAAATTATAATCTTTTCTGGGACACTCTTTTTTTATCTATCATAAATTTAACTATGCATTTAATACTTCCTTCAGAGTTTTTCTAACAGCACCCTTACCTTGTATCATCTTAACAAAGTACTCTTCTACGGTCTCTGCTAATCCAACCTCATGCAAATCAACTCCGAAGATGTCTTTGCGACTTAAGATGTCTGAGATTTGGAAGGTTAGTGGTAACGCTTTTCCAAGTTCAACACCTTCTAGTATCTTACTTAGTTCTTCATAATACGGATCTGGGCTTACGGTAAACTCTTCTCCCTCATCGTTTACACCAAGTAAGTATCTGCACCATGCAGCCTGCACTAACGGAATTACCTTTAAACTTTGAACCACTAAACCTTCTTTTTGATAAGCTTTAATCGTCTCACCAAATCGTATGGATAGCTTTTGGCTGGTGTCTGTTGCGATACGCTGAGGAGTATCTGGCATAAATGGATTTGGAATTCTTACCTTAATTACAGTGTCTAAGAAATCTTTTGGTTCCATGATACCTGGATGAACAACAACAGGTAGCCCTTCCACATAGCCAAGACGTTCCACAAGTTTTACCAAATCGCCATCTTTCATTTCCTCACTTATTTTTGTAAATCCAAGCAAGCAACCGAATACTGCAAGAGCGGTGTGAAGAGGGTTAAGGCAAGTACAAACCTTCATCTTCTCCACTTTATCTACTGTCTCTCTATCCGTAAAGATAACACCTGCTTTTGCTAAATCAGGTCTTCCATTTGGAAAGGCATCTTCAATCACTAGATACTCTGCTTCCTCTGCATTTACAAATGGAGCAACATAAGTATTTTTACTGGTTACTGCATCATTGACATCTTGAAATCCAACTTCTGTTAGCATCTTCTTCACACTCTCATCTGGACGAGGTGTGATTTTATCAATCATACTCCAAGGAAATGCAACCAACGCTTTATTTTCGATATAAGCTACAAAACCTTCCTCTACTAAATCTCTTTTTCCCCATTCCTTAGCAAAGGTATCTACTGCAGTATAAAGCTTATCTCCATTATGGGAACAGTTGTCCATACTAACAAGAGAAAACGGTAATTTACCTGCAAGATATCTCTCATAACAAAGAGCTGTTAATTTTCCAAGATAACTCTGTGCATTCTCCGGTCCTGCTTCGAAATCTTTTGCAATATCCGGTATCACTTCCCCATCGTTCCTTCTAATCTGATATCCCTTTTCCGTTATCGTAAAACTTACCATCTGAAGAGATGGGGAGCAAAAGATTTCTTTTAGTCTCTGCTTATCTTCTTCAAATGCAGCATCCACTCGTAACGCTTCTACCACACTGCCAATCACAGTCTTTTCAATGGAGCCGTTTGCTTTTAAGGTTACTAAAAGACTTAAATTATCATGTGGGATAAAAAGCTTATCTATAATCTCATAATCATAACCTTCTGCAACAATGATACCCTTATTTTCTATACCATCTTCCAGAAGTTTTTGCTGCAATGCAGCAGGAAACGCACGAAAAATATTACCAGCTCCAAAATGTAGCCAAGTCGGATTTTTTATAGTTTCTTCCTTCACCTTTTCATAATCAAAGGTAGGAAGCTTAATCTGAGCCTTTTGAAAGCTCTCTATCTGATCTAAGATTTCTTTTCTATTCAACTTCATATCAGCCTCGCTTCTTCGTATCATTTTCAACTTGATACGAACTTATTATAGGAATATCCTTATTTAGAAATATAAATCAACATGTTATCAAGTAGATTAACTTTACCAATCTTTCCTATGCTATCTAGTTAACTAAGTTATCTAGGTCACATTGCCAACTAGCCAAGAACATATTCCATTATTTATTGGATTTCTCTAGTGCTTCCCATAAACCATTTAAATATGCTATTCCTAAAGCTCTATCATATAAACCATATCCTGGTCTTCCAACTTCATCCCAAATCATTCGTCCGTGGTCTGGGCGGATATAAGTATCTGGAGCTGTTTCATAGATTGCCTTCATAATCTCATACATATCTAGCGAACCATCACTGGATAAATGAGAGCTTTCTCTAAACTTACGATATCCCAAATACTTAACGTTACGTACATGGAAACATCCCACACGATTTTTACTTCCAAAATAACGTATAATTTCTGGTATATCATTCTCTGGATTAGAACCTAGAGAACCAGTACAAAGGCAGATTGTATGATTTGGACTGTCATATAACTCGAGAATTTTCTCAAATAATTCCTTGGAATGAGCAATTCTTGGTAATCCAAAAATTGGCCAGGCTGGGTCATCTGGATGAACTGCCATCTTAACATCGCACTCTTCGCATACCGGAATTACTCTTTCTAAGAAATAACGATAATTTTCTCTTAGCTTATCTGGATTGATATCCTGATACATAGCAAGAACTCGTTCTAATTCTTTCAGGCGTTCCGGTTCCCATCCAGGAAGACGAAAACCGTTTGAATTCTTACTGGTGTTTTCAACTATTTGAAGCGGAGTTAAACCTAATAATTCTTCTTCATCATAATATAGGGAATTTGATCCATCTTCTGCTATAATACGTGCCAAGTCTGTTCTTAACCAATCGAGTACCGGCATAAAATTATAAACAATTACCTTAATTCCATGTTTTGCTAAGTTTCTGATGGTTTGCTTATAATTTTCAATATACTGATCTCTACTAGGAAGTCCCAACTTAATATCTTCGTGTACATTTACACTTTCAATTACTTCAACCAAAAGCCCTGCCTTATGAACATCTTCTACATACTTTGCAATCACAGGCTCCTCCCAAACTTCCCCCGCAGCATACTGATCAAGTACACCCATCAATCCGCTACAACCAGGGATCTGTTTGATTTGTTTTAAAGTTATACTGTCATTGCCTTCTCCATACCAACGAAATGTCATCTTCATATCATATTCCTCCTTAAATTTCTATAGATTATTTTTATTATTGTTTACTTGTGTCTCATTTTTAGTTACAAGGCTCAGATAAAATATTCCTTCCCCAAGTTTTGCATTATGATAAAAATAATGCTGTATTCTCACATTCTTCTAGGTTGTACTTCATCATAATTTTAGTATCAACTGTCAATAACGGTGATCTAGGAACAAATCCTTCTAACATGTGTTTCGCTAAAACTTTCACTGCATGATATCCTTGAAAATAAGGATCCTGATATAAAACAGCGGTACACCAGCCTTCCTTTAATGCCTGTATGGTAGGCTCAGTAATATCATACCCAACTAATATCATATCTTTCCTTCCAAGCTCTTTTATCGCCTCTATGGCACCAACCGTACCAGCTGATCCTGTAATATACAACGCTTTTATATCTGATTCTTTCTCTAAAACTCGTAATGTTTCATGATAAGCACTTTTGGTATCATTAAAACATTCAGAAAATGGACATAGTGTTATCTTCGGATATTCCCGTTGGATTACTTCATAAAACCCAATAAATCGTTCAATGAAGGAGTTGGTTGCTAAAAAACTTCCAAGCGCTGCAACTTTTCCTTCTTGCCCCATTAGCTTCCCAATCAGTTCACCAGCTAAATTCCCCGCCTGTCTGGCGTTCGCTCCTATATAACAAAAACGCTTTGTTGCCGGAGCATCTGTGTTAAAGGTCAGGACAGGAATTCCCAAGTCCACGATGTGATTTAGAATTGCATCAGTTTGCATACCAGCAGAATTGATTGCAAAACCATCGTAGGAATTTAAATCTATCGATTCTAATAACTCTAGCTGTTCTTCCCATGAAAGGTTCTTTGTCTTCCACTTAGTTACTTCTACTCCGTAAATCAGTAATTCTTTCGCTGCCTGTTCAATTCCTCTGTTTACATAGTCATAAAAATCCGCATGATTTTCACAGTATACAATCCCTAAGCGTATTGACTTCTTTCGACTTAAAGCTCCTGCAATAGGATTGGTTTGATATCCCATCTCTTTCGCTGTCTGTAAAATGAAATCCTTCGTCTCTGAATGAATCCCACTTCGGTTATTTAAAGCACGATCCACTGTACCAATGGAAGTATTGCACCTCTTTGCTATTTCAGCGATAGTCACTCTTTTCTTCATCCTATCCCCCACTCCGTTATTTTACGTTATATTACGTTAATTTTAATTGTATCATAATATGTATTTCATTCCTGTTGTAATACGATGTAATTTAATATATAGCGTTCCTGTCACCTATCAGCTTCACCTTATAAAGCACTTATATCTGCATTATAAACCATCTGACTACATTTGTCACTAGTAAATATGAAACTAATTGTGTTTTTTCGTTAACGTTAACGGTGAAAACATTCTTTATCCTCTGATACCATAGCCTCCCCTCCTTATCTTTAATTCAGTTCAACAAAAATGTATAAAAAGATAACTTAAATAATACATAAAAAAACTGTTGTAAGATAAAATTCTCCAAGTATCATAGGAGCTATCTTACAACAGTTATATCTATTATCTAATCTATTTATTTCCTATTGCTTCGCTTTTAAAACCTGAAACATAGTTTTTAAACTTAACTTCTGTCCATTGTATAACACTAAGCCACGATAGATTCTCGCAGCTAACATAATAACTAACAGGGAGAATATTAATAAAAGTAAGAATGCAATTATACCCTGCCCAATCCCAATCGTACCAGTAATCAAGTCAACCGGAACACTAAATGGTGTTGTGAATGGAACAAATCTTGCAATTCTTAATACACCTTCATTTCCAGCAGCGGAAGCAAAATAGCATACCATCCAGCTGATTACAATAGGGAAGACAAAAACACCCTGTGTACTTGCTGCGTCCTCCGGTCTAGTTACCATACAGCCAGCTAGTCCTGCTAATACACAATAGAACAAGAAGCCTACACAGAACACTAAGACTGCTAATATTACTGCTGGTAAAGAGAATGCTGATTCTCCAATATTGTCTTTTAAGAAATTAATAATTGTGATAGCTGTATTCTCATACTCTGGATAAATTGCATGAGCAACCGCAGTACCTCCATACAATCCAACAAATATAGAAATAACCCATGTTAGAAACTGTAAGATGGCAATGGATGAGATTGCTAGTACCTTACCTGTAATCATCGCATACGGATGAACAGAGGTTAACAAAGTTTCCATTAACTTTGAAGTTTTTTCTGTTGAAACTTCCTTGCTGATTGTCTGACCATGTAATAATAACATAAAGTATAGCACTAACCCAAATATCATAGGTGCTATCATGTTAATAATAAACGTAGCCGGATTATTATCCTCACCCACTTCAGTTATCATCGTATTCATTGGCTTTAACGCTGTTGTTAATTGGTTTACTGAAAGACCTGCTTGAACTAACTTATTTGTTTCAAAACACTGCTTCATCGTTTCAAGAAGTTCAGTAGTAGCGGATTCCTCTATGATAGATCCCTCTGGTATGAATGCCTCTATTTGATAACCCTCTTCATTCTTTGTAATACTAACTACAATGGAAGTATTAGAATCATTCATTGCACTTTTTATAGCTTCTGTGAGTTCTACTGTCTCCATTAAGTTAAATTTCGTATTTCCAAAGATGACTGGTGAAAACTGCTTCATCAAGCTTTCATAATCCGCCGGAGCGATACCGCTCTGATCTTGTACATAGACACTTGTAATCTTGGAAGGATTAATTTCTTCCTCTTTATCAGGCTTTGCTACTAGTACATTCATTAAGATAAAGCCAGCAATAATCAATATCGCAATGAGTGCTGTTACTACTTTAAATCCAGCACCTTTGGTAGCCTGTCGAAACGTAAAACTATAGACAGATTTCCATCCTCGAAAGCTTGAGCCTAGGTTGGAATTCTTATTTTGCCGCATTTCATTCATCACATTTACCTCCCATTTCAGCCTTCCTAAACATTCTTAGAAATCTTTACTAGTTCCTTCAGTCCGATTCTAGTTCCATTATGAAGGATTAAAGTTTCATATACTCTAGCTACGAATTTAAATAGTAAGATAACAAAAATCACTAGGAGTACGATAGATAGAATCGATAATCCTACCGATACCTTTCCAACAAACATCGCTCCAGGCAATAAAAATGGGGAAGATAACGGGAATAATAAGGCAAATGTTACAAAGCCATTGGTACCGCTAGCCATCAGCACACCTGCCGCCCCCATACCGATATAAGCACCAGCTAGGTTGACAAAGGTAAACACTGTTAAACTCTCACTCGCTTCCTCGATACGGCTTACGGTAGCACCGGCAAGCCCTGCAAGAGTAGCATAGAAGATCATACCTAGCAATACCACTGCAATACATAATATAATATTAACTATGTTAATATTATCAAAGATACCGGAAGGTAGAGATTCAGTAAGCATATTTTCACCATTTGGCGAGAAAACCTTCGAAGTAACCGAATTTGAAATCAATATACAAACAAAAATTCCAGCAAATTGCATTAACACAGCAGCAAGCATTGCAAGGATTTTACCAATCATAATAGCCAATGGTCTCACAGAAGTTAATAAATACTCTAACACTTTAGAAGATTTATCAGAAACGACAGAAGACGCTATCTGGGAACTTGCCATTACATTGACCATTAAGACCATAAATAATATCCCATAGATAAACCAGTATTGAGAATCTGTGATCGAGGTATCCTCACTGATCACTGCATTTCCATTCATATCCGCTACAGTAACAGAAGTTGTAACGCTTGCTTGAATCAGGGATAACTGATCATGTGTGATTCCTAACTGAGTAATTCGATATCCATCAAATGCCTCTAGCAATGCTTCACTTAATGTCTGCACATGAGACTCTTTTACACTTTCATTACTCGCTTTTATAAATTCCAATTGAAAGGTTGATTCTGTTTCAGTTATGTTAACAATAACTGAGGTATTCTCTTCCTGTTCGATACGATTCACAACCGTATCATAATCTTCCGTGAGCGATTCAAACTTAATATGACTTAAGTTCTCCTGACTAAGTACTGGTATAAAACCACCATTAGACCAAGCAACCTGATCATTAATATAGACTTTTTGTATCGGATTAGTGCCATCCTCTGACTTTGAATCCTTATTCATAATCATGGAAAGTACCGGCATGGAAACGATAGACAATACAACAAATATAATAAAACTAACAATAAACGCCTTACTCTTTAAGGTTTGAATCAAGGTAAAAGAAAAGACGTCCTTCCATCCAGTGATACTACTTTTCTTCATGAACATCTCCCACCTTTTCTACGAATATTTCATGCAACGATGGCTCGCGCAGCTCAAATTTAACTACTGGAATCTTTTCTCCAATGAGTTTTGCTAGAAAATCCATTGCCTGTTGCTCATTCTGAACTTTTAAGTGATATTCACTTGGTGTTTTATTCACGATTCTTAATCCAAACTCTTCAATATAAGAAGCAATATCTACATCGCTCTTAACAAAAAGATTTACTCTACCATAACTTTTTTTAATTTCATTCAGATTTCCCTGTAACACTGCCTTACCACGATTTAAGATTGTGATGTCACTACAGAATTCTTCAATCGTAGGCATCTGGTGACTTGACATGATAAGATATTTATCCTGTGCAATCTGTTCACGAATAATTGATTTGAATAGGTCCGTATTTACCGGATCCAAACCACTTAACGGCTCATCTAAGATGATTAATTTAGGATCTGAAATTAAAGCAGCCATTAACTGAACTTTCTGTTGGTTACCCTTTGATAATTGATCTGCTCTGTTTGCTTTCGACTTCTTTCCTTTTGTCTTTGGTGGAAATACATATTCATTTACTTGTAAACGATCCGACCAATATTTAATTCGTTCCATTGCTGTTTTCTTAGGAACATTCTTTAATTTCGCAAAGTACAATAACTGGTCAAGTAAAGAGTATTTCGGATATAAGCCACGTTCTTCTGCAAGGTATCCTACATTTGCCTTTACCGGATCCAGTGGTGCTCCATTCCAAAGTACTTTGCCACCATCGTGGGCTAACATACCTAGAATAATACGTAGTGAGGTTGTTTTACCAGCACCGTTCGTACCAAGTAAAGCATACACTCCTGGTTTTGTAATCTCAAAACTTAAATCTTCAACAACTACCTTGTCTCCATACTTTTTCATCAAATTTTGTACTTGTAACGACATAGTCCCCTCTTTTCCGCATATTCGTATTTGCTATGCATATTTTATTTTTCCATATTTCATCTGCGTAACCATTATACAACATTATTATAAAATGAAAAAGATATTTTCAGATTTTTAATAGCAGTACCACATCTGCGAACAGATGTGGTGTGTATTAGGTTTTGTGATAAGCTTAATTCAATATATTTAAGTTAATAAGGTATCCGATAATATTATTCTTGACTGAGTAATGGTTTTACTGTTCCCTTCACTGTAAATACTCCATCATACTGCTCTTTGGTATCTCGGAATACAACATGACTAACATTGATTACAGTGATATCTTTTAGTTTTAAAATCGTCTGTTCAATCTCTCTTGCCCGCTCCATATCAAGCGATGCAAATGCTTCATCCATAAATAGAATACTTGCTTTTGTTAACATAGCTCTTGCTATCACAATACGGCTACGCTCACCACCAGAAATATTCCGTCCATTGTCATAAATCATAGTATCAAGTCCATCTGGGAGATTCTGCACAAAGCCTGTAAGGCCGGCTGCTTCAATCGCTGCCCCTATTTCTTCTTCACTGTATGATTTATAAAGAGTGATATTATTTCTTAAGGTATCATGAAAGATAAATACTTGCTGCTCTACATTTGCTATCATTGCAAAGTAATCTTCTTTCTTGACATCACGAAGTGGTATTCCATCAATTAAAATATTCCCACTTGTTGGAGCAAAATACTTTCGAAGGAGTTTAAGCAAGGTAGATTTCCCTCCACCACTAGGGCCTACAATTAAATACTTGCCATTTTTCTTTAAGTTTAAATTCACACCAGATAGAATTTTCTTGTTATCCAATTCATCTTCATACCGAAACTCTACATCTTTAAGAACAATCCCCTCTTTAAATACTGGCATTGCTATATTTTCTTCGTAAGTATCGGAATTTTTAAGACTATCTCCAATTTTTTCACTAAGAGATTTTGAGGTAAATACCTTAGGTAAGGCTTCGCTTAACATAAATAATGGCCAAGCAAGTTTTTGAATTCCTTGTGTTACAATTAATAATCCACCGGCTGTAATCTTCCCTTGTATCGTTAGATAGCCTAGGATACATAAAATACCGTACATCGATGTATTCATAGTGAGATTTTGTGCGCCATTGATAAAAGTCATCATCTTCTCAATGAGATAACCTTTCTTTTGAATCTCATTGCTCTTTTCATAATAATCCTTCGTGACTTTCTCCTGCAAATTATTACTCTTAACAATATGAAAAGCGGATAATACTTCTTTGATATAGGAAGTATAACCATCAAACATATCAGAACGTTCTTTATAATTTCGCTCTACCGGTTTTTGCATAACGGCAGCGATGATAACATTAGCTAACATAATTACAAAGGAAAGTAATATCATCCATGGACTTACCGTAGAGATAATCCATATACCAACGAAAAAATTAGCGATACCTTGGAATACGGTATAGATACCTTCAATAAAGTTTTTATCAATGGTATTGCAGTCGTTGGTAAGTCTAGAGATATAATTTGCTGTATTTTCTTTTTGAAATTCTGATATGTTTTTCTTAAATACTCCCCTGATATAATGCATTTTTATTGCTAAATTTGCATCTTTTTTATACCAGGCTTTCGTAATAGATGTTAAGATGCCGACTGGTAAAAGCGTTAGCGCAAGAATCAAAAGGCCTGGTATCTTTTGTTTTAAGAGTTCTAAGTCCCCTGCGATTGCATAATCAATAAGTCCCATCATCTTAACAGTAACAGCACCCTCTAAAAAGCTATTAAAGGCAGCAAAGAGTAGGGCAACTACCATCTGTGGTGTACTTTTAAATACTTTTTTTAACATGTCACTGCCTCCCCAAAATATTCTTTTGCCTCATATTGATGGATCTGACCATTTTTGATTTCAAGCACATAATCGTATTGATCTGTAACCCCTTCATAATAACGGTGACTGATTGCAATTACTGTCTGAGGTAAGGATAAGAACACTTTCTCAATTTCTTTTCCTAAATCTTCATTCAGACTTGAGGTGCCTTCATCCACGAATAAAATTTCTGCTTGCTTTGCAATCGCTCTGGCAATCGAGATTCTCTGGCGCTGACCGCCTGACAGATTCTTTCCGTTTTCTGATAATGGCTCATCTAAACCCAGTTTTCGATCCGCTATTACGGAATCCAATTCACATGCTTTTGCTGCAAAATCTACACGCTCTTTAGGCAAATCTTTATACAGTGTAATATTATTACGAATGGTATCTTCAAAAAGAAATACATCCTGATAAATAAATGCCACTTTATCATGGAATGTTTTTTCCATTATAGTCTTGTACTCAATTCCATCTACTCTAATCTCACCCTCATAATTATCATAGGTCATAGAGAGTAGATTCATGAGTGTTGACTTACCAGCACCACTAACCCCTTTAATTAGGTACTTCTTTCCCTTTTTAATCTTAAAATTTGCATGAGATAAAATTGTTTTATTTTCATAGGCAAACGATACATCAGACACCACAATTTCGTTCTTAAAATCGAAAGAATGAATCCGGTCTAATCCTTCTTGGTTCTCTTCCTTCTTCTGTTTGTCCTCTACTTCATCATCTGTAATCTTATGATAGATACGAATGGATGCTTTCATAGCATTCCACAGAGGGAAGGCTTCCACTAAATTAAAGCTCATTGCACTTGCAATCTGGAAGATAAACGTTGCGAGCGCTAGTGACATTCCGTATTTAAAATTAATACATAAGTATACCATAACACCACAGGTGACAATGTAGGAAAGTATCTGAATAATATTTCTTTGTCCTTCTGTAAATACACTCGAGATACATTTTTTTCGTTCCACCTTTCGAATCGAAGATATACTCTTTTGTAAAAACTTATCCTCAATGCGATTTAGTTTGAGAATTTCAAGTCCATGAAAAGTATTGGAAATCTCTTGAGTAAATTCTTCAGAAGCAGTCGATACCTCCTCTTTTAATGCTACGGTCTTCTTTGAGAAGATGCTAGATACCAAGTATAAGAGCATCGAAGCGATGAACATCCCCGTAGCTAGAACTGGATCTAAACATAATAAGATGATAAAACTGATAATAAACATGCCAGAGTTAATCAAGAAGTTTAAGAAACTAATGAAGAAATCCGATTCAAACTGATTAATATCATTGATTAAATTAGATAGATAAATTTCTTTTCCTTTCTTGGAAAATTGTTTAAATGGCATTCTCATGATTTTATCAAATGCTTGTTGTCGGACATCCAAAATGGTATCCCTCATATAACCTATTCGAAGCATACGTGAAATCACAAAACTTACAGCACTATAAACCGAAGCTAGAATGGTGACAATTACTACTACTGAGTAATTGGTATCCTTACCTTTTTCGACAGCCCACATGATGAGGGCAAAAATGCCCATTTGAACATACCGATCAATATTAAACATAAAGGATGCTGCTAGATATTGTATAAATTTCCCCTTACGCTTTAACAGCAATTCTTTCATTACTTATTCCCCCTATTAAATTAATTCGTACACAAATTCTTCCTCACGGTCACAAGAGAGTTCCCCGTTTTTTACCGTTAGTCTTCGTATCTGAAGAGAAGTTCTTTGTTGTTCATAAAAATTCTCTTCCACACATGGTATCCTTCCAGGATGCGTAAAATAAAAGATATATGCCTCATCTTCTTGAACATGTACATCTGCATGGAAACCAAACCCATAATCATCCTCCTTATGTCCGGTTTCTGATAAAATATCATTGCATCTGCTCCAGTTCATAGCATCTTTGCTTCGATACACTCCTTGCCCCTTCCAAGTATCAATAATCATCCAATAAAATCCCTTAAAACGAAATACATTGGGTCCTTCATGAGCGAACTCCTCTAAGACTGCGATTGGATTATGAAACTCAAACAAATCACTACTTTCTACCATATAAGTGTGAGAACCATTTACTTCATCCTTATACCAAAGTCCGTATTTACCATCTGGAAGTTTATGTACACAAGCATCAATACAACGATTAGAAGATAGAGGTAACCTTCCGATATACTCCCAGTCCCACAAGTTCTTACTGGTATAATGTAAGATATGTCGCTCAAAATCCCAAGTAGATGGGACACCAGTAATATAAGACACATACATATGATAGATTTCATCTTCATAGATAATCTCAGGTGCCCAAAACGTATTTCTTCCTGGTTCAATCGAAAGCCCTTCTAATATCCCCCGATAAACGAAGGTATGCCCACCATCACTCGAAGAAGCAACTCCCAAATCAGTTCCATGTACCCATTCCACTCCAGGAGTTTTTATATTCGCACGACGATTTGTATATATCATCCACCACTGTTTTTCTATGTGATTCCATATGATCACGGGATCTGCTGCACCGTCATAAATTGGATCACGAAATAATGGACTATGAACTAATTGTTTACCCATTTCTCTGCCTCCTATTTTTCAAGTCAAAAAATACATATTCACGTATTTTAGCTAGTAGCTTAATTACACCTATTATAAAACAAACGTTTGCAATACTCAAATTAAACTAAGATTAGAATCAATTAAAATATACTGAGTATTTCCTTAAGAACGGAAGGAATAGAATCACATGATAAACATAAGGACTGATAAAAAAGATACCCAAAAAGAGCCGTTCTCCCCTTTTTAGGTATCTTTCCATGTTCTTTCATCAAATACAATACTATCCCCACAGATTCAGCGTGATCCATAGGATTCTTCTACATATTACTCTTCATAAAGTTCGAATTGGTCTATCATCTCTTTTAAGTGAACTGCCTCTTTGGTTAAAACTTCTGACATCTGAGCACTCGATGTTGCTGCAGCCTTATTTCCATCCACAACAATTGCAATTTGTTCCACCGCCTCAGCAAATTGCTGTAAAAGATCACTTTGAGATTGAGAACTATCTGAAATATCATCCATAATCTTAGTAATATCTTTTGCTACGTTAGCTACCTCATTGGAGGATTTTGCTGATTCATCAGCAAGGTTCACACCATGTTCCACAGCTTTGATTGTATTTTCAATTAACTGGGAAGTAACTTTCACTGCAGTCACACTTTGATTCGCCAGATTACCGATTTCACCAGCAACAACTGCGAATCCTTTGCCCATCTCACCTGCTCTTGCCGCTTCAATAGATGCATTTAAGGAAAGCAAATTCGTTTGACTGGCAATCCCTTCTATTGTTTGTATGATGTTTACGATTTCATTCGAGGAAGTTCGTATATCCTCCATCGCTCCTAAAAGTTGCGTCATATTCTCATTATTTATTGTAGCTGTATCAGTCATATTAGAAATTTTACTTTTCGCATCTACCGCACCTTCTGCATTCACACTTACTTGAGAAGTTATTTCCTGAATAGAAGCTGTCAATTCCTCAATCGTAGCAGCTTCCTCCGTTGTTCCATTGGAAACCTGTATTGCAGTCATCTGCATATTCTCTGCTTCTTTTGCAACCTTATCGGAGGATATATTAATTTCTTTTAATGTACGGTTTAGGGAAGTTGAAATACTGATTAAAGCCTTCTTAATTACCATAAACTGTCCATCATATGCTTGGTGAAGCTCTAATTCCATCTTTCCTTCTGCCATCTTATTTAGAACATCTGCGATTTCATCAATATAAGACTGATATGTATTCAGATGAACTAAAGTTTTCTCCATTGCTTGCGCAAAATCACCAAATTCATCCTTTGTCTTAACACTGTCATCCACATTAACAGATAGATTACCTTCTGAAACCTCTACCATAATGGATTTTAAGCTCTTTATCTCCCCAAGAATAGAGAGGGAAATAAGTTTTGTATAAGCAAAACCTGTAATCGCAGCTAAGACAAAGATAACCACCTTTAATATAATATTATCATTTACAAAAGATACGCATAGCATCATAATCAAAAATAGCACTGCCAATGCAGCCAAAGAAGCCACTCTTATTCTGATTCTTATGTTTTTTAACTTTTCTAACATGTATTTCATTACGCCTCCTCTTAGTTACCCTATAATTTTTTCTCTTCTAGTATAAAAGACCTAGAACTATATAATTACCATCGACATACTTAGCTGAATATTTAATAGATAGATAAGAAAAAATCACTTGGAATATTATCCAGATGAACATCATTACTTCTTTTTTCTATTTGATGTTTTCTTAATCTTATCTTTAAAATCCGCAAACACCCCTTCTTTTCCGACCATTTTCATATTCGGAAACGCCTTGAACATACGCTTATAAATACTCTTTTGCAGATGTGTATTTCCGGACTTATTATAGAGTTCCATAAATTTTTTAATCCTTTGTTCTATGTCAATACGTATTTTTCTGCGCTCCATACTATCTTCAGAGACTTTTCTTTGTAGGTGCTTTTCATAGCTCTTATTCACAAGACCTAATAACTCCTCTGCAAACTCACCAACCTTACTATGAGTAAGGCGTCCTTTCAGTTCTTCTCTTCTTTCATACCACTTTAATCCCATCGTATACTCGAACACTTCTTCTCTTAAGCGTTCTAGAACTTCTAGTTTCTTGTTTAGTTTTAACGTCACAGCCACTGTTAGGATAAGGTCGCAGCTCCCTGCTGCAACGGCTGCAATTAAAACATAATCTCCTAAAGGTCTTGGTATCTGTAGAAGCAAATTATTTACTGCTGGTTGGATCAGATAAACCATTACAGTAGATAGTAATCCCCAAAATAAAGAGGAGGGAAGGCTTATTCTACCTTTGATATTAAGTGGATAATTACTATAGTCCCACCATTTTGCATGAAAGAACTTCTCCATCAGATAGGAAGTAATATATTCTAAGATAGAAGCAATTACCATCCCGAAAAAGAAGACTTCACTGATATGTAGTGCATTTACCTCTTCTGTTAGTGATATGGCATACTCATTATAAAATGCCATATAAATAAAGGTTGCAGCAAAACCATAAATTGGTATGATGGGACCATTGAGAAAACCACGATTTGTAAGTGTCCTCTTACGTACGCTCACTAGGGTACTTTCATATATCCAACCCAAAAAACTATAGAAAAAGAAGTTAGCCAGAACATCATATACACTTATCCCCTTTACTGCCCAAAGAGACAGGAAGGAAGTTATTCCAACTAGATAAAAACAGATCATAACATCGCCCCGATTTCTTATTCATTAACTTTTTTCTAATTTTTTTACTAAAAACCATTTCTTCTTAGTTTCCTACAATTTATTGTTATTATAGTATAAGGATTCAAAAAAGTCACGTTTCTTCCTTATATTTGTGTCACTTTTTGTTGAATATTGTATTATTAAGTGATATGTGCTAAAATATGGGTAGTACTATATTAAAATCATGGAAGAAAGGGCTAGCATCATTATGAGTTTTGCTAAAGGATTAGAAACCTCTTCCTCACCTATGCTGACAGAGGAAGGAAAGGAAGAATTATACCTATATTCACTAAAGAAGATGGCAGAACAAAATGCTACTACTTCACGCTATAATCTAACTGGTCTATATGGGAATAATGCTTTTTTTTATAAAGGAAATGAATGTTTAAGAGTACATAAAGAAAAAAAATATGCCTTAATTCGTATGGATTTATATCGCTTTAAGACAGTAAATGAATTTTGTGGACGAAGTCAAGGTGATGCATTATTAAAGCATATTGCAGATTGTTTCCGAGTTTATGAAGCGGAAGATACTGTCGTTGGTCATTTACGTGCAGATATTTTCGCCTTATGTACCCCTTATCAAGAAACAGATGACCTGATTCATATTGTGTCTTCGCTAGCTGAAAAAATAACTTCATTTCCGATATCCTGTAAGTTACTTCCTGCTTTTGGTATCTGTATCTCGGAATATGGTATGGATATTAGTTTATTAAGTGATTATGCTAATTTAGCTTTACAAACAATCAAAGGTAAAGTATTTTCCTTTTACTCCTTTTATGATAAGGATCTTCGTACTTCTCTACTTTTAGAAAAAAAGATAGAAAATGAGATTACTACTGCATTAACGGAAAGACAATTAGAAGTACATATACAGCCTAAAGTAAATATGAAAACAGGTGACATTATTGGCGGAGAAGCATTATTACGTTGGAAACATCCTCTGGAGGGCTACCTGTATCCAAATTTATTTATTCCAGTGCTTGAAAAAAGTGGTTATATTGTTGATGTTGATATCTATGTTTGGACCGAAGTTTTTCAGTTCTTACGAAAATTAATTGATCAAGGCGTGACTCCTCTCCCTATCTCACTCAACGTATCAAGGCTTCATGAATATCAAAAAGATTTTGTCGAAGTTTTATGTCGTCTATCAAGAGAATATAAAATACCTCCAAGCCTAATTACCTTAGAGATTACAGAAAGTGCTTTAGCAGAGAATTCTTCCTATTTGTTTTATTGTATGAGAATGCTACAAGAAAAAGGATTTTCTTTTTCTATGGATGATTTTGGTTCCGGTTACAGCTCAATGAACATGCTAAAAGATGAACCAATAGACGAAGTTAAAATTGACCGGCTCTTTTTAAGCAACCTAGAAAGTTCAAAAGGTCGTACTGTGATTCGTCACATCATATCGATGCTAGCTGAATTGGGTATGGATATGATTGCAGAAGGAGTAGAGACGAAAGAACAAGAGCAATTTTTAATAGAATGTGGCTGTTATAAGGCTCAAGGTTATCTTTATTACAAACCAATGGCATTAACAGAGCTTGAGAAACTTCTATTATAATAATAGGAAAGTTATAAGAAAAGATAGAATAAGATAGGAAACTAAAGGTTTCTATAAAAAAGGAAAATACAAAATAAAGTACAAACAAGAAAAGTACGCTTCGCAAACTTTTCCTTGTCATGAATAAACGTCCAATAAGAAGTCACCAAACCTCTTATTGGATTTTATTTATCAATCTACACTAAATTATTCAAAACTTCATAGTATTGCAACCAAGTCCCAACCATTATAGGTACAGTATTCCTCCGTGTTGAAATCCTACTATTGTGCTAAAGGTGCGTATCTTTCATGTATCATAGTAATCATGTAAGTAACAATCATAGGATCAAACTGTTTCCCTGCGCAATCTTTTAGTTCTTGTAATATGTACTCTTCACTTAGTGGTGGACGATAACAACGTGCACTTGCCATAGCATCATAGGCATCTGCAATGCCGATGATCCGTGCACACTCTGGTATTTCTTTTCCTTTTAATCCTTCATTATATCCATTTCCATCATAACGTTCATGGTGATAGCATGCGCCATCACTGATACCAGGTATTGTTGTAAAATCTTTTAAAATTTCTCCCCCTATAGAGGAATGCGTTTTAATAATATTATGTTCTTCCTTTGTAAGTCTGCCTGGCTTATTTAAGATGTTATCTGGAATCCCAATTTTCCCGATATCATGTAGGAGTGCCATATAATAGATGTTTTCTTGTTCCTGTTCTGTACCTCCCATACGTTTTGTTATCTCCCTAGAGTATATTGCAACCCGCTCAGAATGTCCTTTTGTGTACTCATCCTTTGCATCAATAATGTTAGCAAATGTCCGAAGAGACTGCTCAATAACAGCTTTATATACTCTCTGCTTCGCCTTTAGCCCTCGAAACCTTAACTCAAAAAAGCAATACACGATGGATGTTATAAAGAGTATAAATAGTACAATGATAAACGCCCAGTATAATGGATAATCACACAGCCTTATTAATCTACTTAGATGCAAGGTAATATTATGAACCTCAAAGCTATTCTTCGTATACATGACAAAACCAAACGTCATCGACTCCTCACCAGACAACTTTTCGTTATAGTCTACAGAAGTAATAATAAGTTTCCCATCCTCTAATTTATATATTCCATTCCAAGCACTGTCAATCCTGCTTTCACTAGGCACATCGACTTCTATTCTCCAATCAGAAACATCGATCTTTGTATTATTGTAAAAAACACCATCGTATTGGGCTCCAACCTCCGTATAATCATTATCATCCCAATGTTTTGATGTACGAATCACAACATTAAAATCAGAGTTTGTATAATCTTTTTCCGTTATTGCTTGAAATAGCATTATCTCCTTCGTCTTATTCATTGGTCTATTTCCAATATAAAGGCTCAATAAAAATAACAAAAATAAAATTAACGTAACTGTATAGGAAACCATTTTTCTTCTATGCATCAATGCTTCCTCTCCTTTGGATAAATGAAATATTATACATCCTATAGGATTAAATTATCTTAATTCGTAAGTTTCGTCAATATATTTTCCAAAATTTGTTTATTCTTCATCACATTTTACAAAGTTTTTCATGTTTCGTTGACATTTCGCATAATAACACAGAATAACTTAATTGCTTCATAAGAAAGCACGTAGCAAAAAGAAAGCTCACGCAAAAAGGTGTCAGTATAGACACCTCTATACTGACACCTTACTGCGATCTTTTAAAACTTCTTGATAATCCTCATAATTTTTCCTTAGTAAACTTGGGGTATCCAATCCATATGGACACTTTGTCTTACATTGATTACAATGTAAGCAATCTTCTATCTTCTTCATTTTTTGCTGTGCTTCAGGAGTCAATTGAAGTTCGGAAGGAGATCTTCTAAGCAAAAGAGACATTCTTGCACAATTGTTAATCTCAATACCAACAGGACATGGCATGCAGTAACCACATCCACGACAAAACTCACCTAAAAGCTCATCTCTATCGTGATTTATTACATCAAGCAACTCTTTCTCTAAGGTTGGCGGATTACTAGAAAACGAAAGAAACTCGTCAAGTTCATGTTCTCTTTGAATTCCCCAGATTGGTAATACATTATCAAACTGAGCAAGATAAGCATAGGCAGCTCTTGCATTCGTAATCAATCCTCCAGAAAGCGCCTTCATCGCTATAAATCCCATGTCTGCTTCCTTACACTTCCTCACTAAATCAAGTTCTTTCTCTGTGGATAAATAACAAAATGGAAACTGTAAGGTTTCATATAACCCCGAGTCGATAGCTTCATGAGCTACGGCTAAACGGTGATTCGTAATTCCGATATGCCTTATCTTACCTTGTTCCCTTGCTTTGCACATTGCTTCATAAAGACCAGTTCCATCCCCAGGTTTCGGGCAAAAAGAAGGATTATGGAATTGGTATAAATCAATATAATCCGTCTTTAACTTATTTAGCGATGTCTCTAAATCTCGCCAAAACGACTCTTCCTTCACTGCTGCTGTCTTCGTTGCAATAAAAATATCCTCTCTCACTTTTGAGAGAGCTTGTCCAATTTTTTCTTCACTATCTGTATAAAATCTTGCAGTATCAAAAAAGTTTATGCCGTTTTCATAAGCCTTTTGCAGGATTTTGATTGAATTATCTAACGTCGCTCTTTGTATCGGAAGAGCACCAAATCCATTTCTGTCCACAAGTAGTTCTGTCTTACCAAGTCTCATTTGTGCCATAATATCCTCCATTTATATGTTCTCATTTTCGATTTTATTTTCCAGTAATTTCTCATACTCATAACTATCGATTGGAAGACTTACTCGTTCTCCTAAAAATGCAGAAAAATAAGCTGCATTTGTTAACTCTAACGCCTTCGTTCCATCTTCCCCTGGAGCGATGAGAGGTTTTCCACGAAGGATTGCATCCCCAAAATTAAGTAACATCTGTTCATAGGATTCTTTTGGTTCATTGCAAATAAATAACTCCTTGGTTTGCTGTATCTCTTCTCTTGAATTAGTCTTTGCATCTTTCCCATATTGGATAGAGTCCCTACTGTAACTTGTAAGCTCGATTTCATTTCCCGTTACTTGTATTCGTCCTTTTGTTCCAACTATCGTTAAAATCTCTTCTCTTGGAATTTCACCGGTGGATAGAATAAAAGTAGCCGTAACTTTATTTGGGTACTCCATTAGTAAAGTTGCTTCATCATCCACAGCAAAAGAATTGTATTTTCCAAAAGGTATTGAGGCATAAATTGTATTCGGCATCCCAAAAAACCATTGCCAGTAATCTAGGATATGTTGCCCTTGATTTATTAGAGCTCCTCCGCCTTCTCCGTGCCAACTACTTCTCCAATCACTGGAATGGTGATAAAATTCTGTTCGATAATATATGGTATTTACAAGTTGAATACGTTTTAATTCCCCAACAAACCCATCTTCTAATAACTGCTTTACTTTTTTTAGAACCGGATAGGTTCGATTATGAAACATCATAGCATACTTACAGCCAGACTCTTTGTGTGCTTGTTCCATCTTTTGCGCATCGAGCAATGAAATTCCAGCAGGTTTATCACAAAATACATGTTTTTTTAATTCAAATGCTCTTATCGCTAGTTCTGGATGCTTTTTGTGAGGAGTGACAATTAATACAGCATCATATTCCTCAGGATGTGCAAATAATTCTTCACTACTTCGATACAAGGAAACACTCCCACTCAGATTTTCCATTACCCAATTCTGATTTTCCTGACTTCTACAGCAGACGGCTGTCAATGTAAGATTTGAAATTTTCCCCATCTCTAGCATCATGGCATACTTTTTTCCCATACTGCCAACGCCGATTAATGCGATTCTTACCTTAGTACTTTGGTTCATAATTTATCCTCATTTCTGCGCTGCCGATTACACAGTTTTTGCCGCAGCACCAATATAATTTATTAGTGAACTTTTTATTACACTTTACTCATCTTTTAATTTACGAGTCACTGCCATGAATTATATCGCATAAGAGTAAGGGTTACCATCTATTATTTATGATATCGAAACCCAATTACAGATATTTCGCAACTAACTATAGGAATTTTATCTCGAATACATCAGTGGTGAAACATAGCCTTTTAACGAGAAAGCTTCCAGCTACTTAAACATTCTGCAATTTCTTAGTTACATTATAATTATTCCATCTATTTCCTGCAAGAAAAAAATGGATGAAGCTCTAGTAATCCAATCGAATTACTATTTTTCATCCATCTTTTTATTTTACTTTTCCGTATTTAATTTCTTTAAATAATCGTCTGCTTTTCTTGCATTTTTAGTAAAACTATTGTTCTCCCACCAAGCAACAACAATCGTACCGAGCTCAATCACCGTTTCGACAAAACTAGCTACCGTTCCTTCTTCTATTTCAAGAACTGGTCTGCCTGTTTGCTTTAGAATCAAATTAATCAATACAAGAAATAGCATAATTGTACGTATAATCGTACCTTTGGTTATCTTCATATTCCCCCCCTATTCTATGTAAGTAATCTTAGGAAGTCGACCTTATGAAATTTCCTAAAAACATTCTTTACCATATCATATGAGGAGTAAAATTAGGTTATTCAAGTTTTCTTATTCAGAGATTATTTCAAATTCTTGAACTCCATAGGCACCAGGAGCAATTTCATAACGAGCAAATACAATGACCGGATTTCCTTCTTGATTTACATAAAATCTAGTAGAATCATCAATGGATTGAAAACCATCTTCTCCTACAAAATACTTTATTTCATCTTCTCCTTGCTCTCTTTCTTTCATCTGCTTTACAATCGATTCATTTGCAATTGTAATATAATTTTCACCGAGAAAATCTTTTAAGGTATACTGATTACCGGTAACTAAATTAATATTATAAAAATATTGCTCTTTATAAGCATTTGA
>ERZ791922.250-NODE-250-length-42791-cov-3.944637_pt1 | contig 42791 bp, 33 predicted proteins | sample MGYA00510134_ERZ791922 | MGnify/ENA primary metagenome ERZ791922 (study PRJEB30046, sample SAMN00792101) | human gut metagenome | study: EMG produced TPA metagenomics assembly of the A metagenome-wide association study of gut microbiota in type 2...
GTACTCTTATTTAACATCGCAAGCCAATGCAATCAAAACCTCAACGGTAATCTTTGTACTTATCGCAGTAGTCTGTGCTTTATTTATTGCAATTGTTATGTCAACAGATATGGGAGGCGCTATTAACAAAATTATCGTCGTGTTAAAGAAAGCCTCGGAAGGGGACTTAACTGTCACTGTGAATAGCCGTAGAAAAGATGAATTTGGTCTGCTATCGGATAGTGCGAATGATATGATTTCTAATGTAAAGGGGCTGATTGATAAAGCGCTTAAAGTAAAGGATACTATTTCAGCATCGACAGGTGATGTTTCAGATTCCTCAAAGCAGCTTTTAGTTGCAACCCAAAATATTTCTACCTCAATTGAAGAAATTCGTCAGGGTATTGTACAGCAAGCAGAGGACTCTGAAAAATGTCTTCGCCAATCAGACGAGTTAACTACGAGAGTGAATCAGGTATCAGATAATGTAACAACGATTGAAAAACTTACCGAGGACTCCAAAACGGTCGTACAGCAAGGATTAGTTTCCATTGACATATTGCGTGACAAGTCAGAAGAAACCACCAAGATAACAAGCAATATTATCGGAGAAATCGAATCGCTAGAGTCAGAGAGCGAATCCATCGGTAAGATTATAGGCGTTATTAATGATATTGCAGAGCAGACCAATCTATTATCCTTGAATGCATCGATTGAGGCTGCTAGAGCAGGGGAAGCTGGTCGTGGATTTGCAGTAGTTGCAGACGAGATAAGAAAACTTGCAGAACAGTCAGTCAGAGCATCTGGCGAAATTGCTACAATTATTAATAGCATTCAAGGGAAAACGAAACTTACCGTTACTACTGTTCAAAAGTCAGAGAACATTGTGAAATCTCAGGGAAATGCTTTATTAGATACGATTGATTTGTTCCAGAAAATTGATGCATCGGTTGGTTTGATAGCGAAAGAGCTTACAGAGATTACGACTGGTATTTCGGGTATTAAAGTTGCAGAAAATACTACGCTGAATGCGATAGAGAGTATCTCTGCAGTATCGGAAGAAACAGCAGCATCCTCGGAAGAAGTGGATAATGCAGCAAATCGTCAAGTAGAAATGGTATCGAAGCTAAGAGAGGCAACCATGCATTTAGAAACAGATGCGAAAGAATTGAATGAAGCATTGAACCAATTTCGCATATAAGTTTAGGAGGTAACAACCATATGCCGGAGTTATTAACAGAAGTAAATATAGTATCAACTGCCATACGACTGCTCTTAGCATTAATTTGCGGAGGAATCCTTGGGATTGAGCGAGGGCGAAAAAAACGTCCGGCGGGTTTTAGAACTTATATGCTAGTCTGTGTAGGAGCAACTCTTGTAATGATTACAAACCAATATATCTATACACAGTATTCAAACACTGATCCTACGCGCATGGGCGCGCAGGTGATCAGTGGTATCGGTTTTCTTGGTGCAGGGACAATTATTGTAACAGGGAAAAATCGAGTGAAGGGACTAACAACAGCAGCGGGTCTTTGGGCTGCTGCTTGCATTGGTCTTTCCATCGGTATCGGTTTTTATAGTGGTGCTATTATTGGCTGTATCCTTATTTTTGTCGTGATGTCAGCGCTTCATCGACTTGATGAGCGAATGACATCCTCTGCAAAGATTATAAATCTCTACATTGAACTATCGCAAATGAGTGATGTAGGGCATTTTATGAAATTTGCGAAAGAACAAGAATTAAAAGTGAGTGAGGTTGAACTTACGAGAAGCAAAGCGTTTTCTAATTATGGTGTATCAAACGAAGCTTCGCTTGCGTTAACACTTACGTTGCAACTTCCGAAACGATGTACGCATATAGAAATAATAGAACTTTTAAGCACAGTCGAAGGGGTTAAATACGTGGAAGTTATTTAAAGTAGCAAATAAACAGTATTTAATACAAAGAACGAAAATTAGCTAGTTGAATGTAAGTGCTTTCATATGCTATAATAAGATATCATGCGTATCATCTTTTATTGATCTCTGAAGGATATGCCAGAATAATCGTAATGTAACGACAATAGTTACCAAGAATACTAGGAGGATTAGACCATGGATATGATTGTAAAGTACATTAATGAGTTACTTGATAAGAGTACACCGGAAGTACCGATGTGGAACATAGAAAAAATCAAGAGCGGAGAAAAATCAGAATGGAACTACATTGACGGCTGTATGATTAAGGCTGTTCTTGAGATGTACGCAATAACAAAAGAAGAGAAGTACTTAAAATTTGCAGATGAGTTTATTGATTATCGTGTAGATGAAGATGGCAATATTTCTGGATATCATGTAGAAAAGTTCAACATTGATGACGTGAATGCAGGAAAAACATTATTTGAATTATATGATTTAACAGGTAAAGAAAAGTACCGCAAAGCGATTGAAATTATTTATAAACAAGTGAAGACTCAGCCAAGAACAAGGGAAGGAAACTTCTGGCATAAGTTAATTTATCCTCAACAGGTATGGTTAGATGGCTTGTATATGGGTCAACCATTTTACATGGAATATGAGACTCGCTTTAATAACAAGAAGAACTATGAAGATATTTTCCATCAGTTCTTTAATGTATATGAACTACTAAGAGATAAGAAGACTGGTCTATATTATCATGCATTTGACTCTTCCAGAGAAATGTTTTGGTGTGATAAAGAGACAGGGTTATCCAAGCATTTTTGGCTAAGAGCACTTGGCTGGTATGCTATGGCTCTCTTAGATACCTTAGATAAGTGTGAACCAACTGGTTATGAGAAAGAATATGAAAGATTAAAACAAATCTTTGTCGAATATATGGAAACAATCTTAAAGTATCAGGATGAAAGTGGTATGTGGTATCAGATTCCAGATATGGGTGGTCGTGAACGTAACTACCTTGAAACAAGCGGAAGCTCCATTATGGCTTACGCATTATTAAAGGGTGTTCGTCTTGGGTTCTTACCAGAGAGTTATCGTGAGAATGCAAAGAAGGCAATGGATGGTATCTGTGAGAAGTATCTTCATACAGAAGAAGGAAAGATGAGTCTTGGCGGAATCTGTCTTGTGGCGGGTCTTGGTGGAAAACAGATGCGTGATGGTTCTTATGATTATTATATGTCTGAACCTATTGTAAAAGATGATGCTAAGGGTGTTGGACCGTTCCTATTAGCATATACAGAGCTTCTTCGTCTTAATAAATAAAGGAATACCATAAACTAAAAAATACATGCTTTATAAATGATAAGGAAGTCTTTTCAAAAAGTTTAAAAATTCTGTGAACTTACTGGAAAGGCTTTCTTTTTATGCAAAAGTATGATATAAATAGAAATACAAGCTGTTTAGTATAATAGAAACAGTACGTCATAAATTAGCCAATCTAGTACTTTTTGCTTGGCCAAGGGTAGTTTATGCAAGGAATATCCTATGGGGGTAGGCTGCATAAGTTAAAAAAAGATAGAATAGATAAGAGAGGGTTTAAGATGAAGAAGAAAGCATTATTACTTGGGCTTTGCGGATGCCTTATGTTATCAGTGGCAGCGTGTGGCAAGAAAAGCGGTGTCGATGTCAAATTAGGGCAATATAAAGGAATTGAAGTTACTGTAGAGCCTGTTGAAATTACAGAAGAAGATGTTCAGCAACAATTAGATAAGCTTAACAATCAGTTCGGTACCGATGTTAAAATTACGGATAGATCCGATGTTCGCGATGGTGATACCGTGAATATTGACTATGTTGGTAAGGTTGATGGTAAGGAATTCGATGGAGGAAAGGCTGAGGGATATAATTTAAAAATTGGTTCCAATACTTTTATCGAAGGATTTGAATCAGGTTTAGTCGGAAAGAAAGTTGGAGAAACTGTTGACGTAACTACTAAATTTCCTGATCCATACGATAATAATCCTGATTTAGCTGGTAAGGAAGCAATCTTCACTGTAACAATTAATTATTTAACAGATGGAACAAAAGAGCCTTTAACAGATGAAGTTGTAAAAGCGAATACAGATCATGAAACAATCGCTGCCTATAAAGAATTTGTTAAGACATCATTAACTGAGCAAGCAGAGCAAACGGCACAGACACAAAAAGAAATCGATATTATTCAAAAAGCAATTGATAACAGTACCTTTAAGAACTTAGAGCAAGAAGTGTATGATAAGGAAGAATCAGATATGAGAGCTTATTATACAAGCCAGGCTTCCCAGTATGGTGTTGATTTAAAGACTTTCATGCTGTACTTCTTTGGTATGACAGAAGAGCAGTTTAATACAGAGATTAAAACAGCAGCTGAATTTAATGTAAAACAAAGACTTATGTTAGATGAAGTTGCAAAGGCTGAAAAATTAGAAATTACGGAAGAAGAATATAAAGAAAAAATAACGGAATATGTGGAACAAGGTGACTTTGAATCCATAGAAGCTTTTGAGGAAGCATATGAAGGTAAAGAAAATGTTAAGATTGCTTTATTAAGAGAAAAAGCACTTGATTTAGTAATTGAGGCTGCCGTAGTAAAATAATTAAAAATTAATATAGGATCAAAGCAATCCAATTGCTATTCAGAAAAATTAGGGGGTATCTTAAAGTAATTTGACTTTAGGATACCCTTTTTGTTTTAATAATAGAGAGAGCAGTATCTATTGTTTTCTATAGAATTGGAACTGGCGGTTATAGCGATAATATACAAAATCCCAATTTATAAGATCGAACCATTGATCAATATAATCACCGCGCCTATTCTGGTAATCAAGATAGTAGGCATGTTCCCAAACATCGATTGGAAGAAGTGGAGTGAAACCTAAGGTTAGTGGTGTATCCTGATTTGCTGTTGTAATGATTGATAATTCACCACGAGAATTTGTAACCAGCCACGCATAACCAGACCCAAAAACTTTAAGTGCTGCTTCTCTTAATTTGGCTTTAAATTCAAAATAATTGCCGAAGGTACGAAGAAGGAGTGACATAAACTCATTTTCAGGAGTGCTTACCTGATAAGGATCGTGTTCTGGCGAGATGCTTGGTTTTCTTGGTGATTTCATGGAGTAAAAGTATAAGTTATGATTGAATACGCCACCAGCATTATTTTTCACTGGTGTTTGTATGGAAGAAGGAAGAAGATTATTATGAATAATCAATTCCTCGAGATTCCAAGTATGGTATTCTGGATAATCTTTCAATATTTTATTTAGAGTATCGACATATGTTTTGAGATGTTTTTCATGATGAAAATATAAAGTACATTCACTAATGCTTGGAGAAAGCGCATCAATAGCATATGGCAATGGAATCAATGGAAATGGATAAGTTTGATTATTTTGACTCATAATGAGAACATCCTATTGTATCATTACTATAGTTTATGTAAAAAATAAAAGATTGTGATGGAGATAGGAGTTTGCAAAGAAATATGGAGGTGGATTGATGAGTTATCAGTATGTAGAGTATCCGAAATGTTCCACTTGCAGCAAAGCAAGAAAGTGGTTGGAAAAAAACCAGATTGCATTTGAATCAAGAGATATTACGGTTAACAACCCTACGAAGGAGGAACTTATATTGTGGCATGAGAAAAGTGGATTGCCGCTCACTAAGTTCTTTAATACCAGTGGACTTCTTTATCGAGAACAAAATCTGAAGGAAAAGATTAAAGTTATGACTGTAGAAGAAATGGTTGAATCATTATCTACGAATGGTATGTTGGTAAAACGACCAATTTTAGTAGGAGACGACTTTGTACTTGTTGGATTTAAAGAAGAGGAGTGGAAGAAGCGTTTGCTTCCACCAGTTATCAAACGGTATTAGTGGTATTAATACTGATGAAAGCACAAAAATTCCTTTGCAGATGGTTGTACACGCCTTAGTGTATCTGATGTTTGACAAATTTATCCGATATCGTCGGATAGATTTGTTAAAACATTATTAAAATTCATAGAAATCTAATGAATCTTGTGAATAGAGCTGTTATAATAAGCAATGATTAAAGTAAACAAAAGGAATAGTTGGAGGAATCGATGTTTGGTTATATAGGCATACATAAGCCAGAGCTAAAGATGAAGGAATATTATAAATACCGCGCCTATTATTGTGGCCTATGTCAAGTTCTGAAAGAACGCTATGGGCGTTTTGGACAGATGACACTGACTTATGATATGACATTTTTAATTATTCTTTTGACCTCATTGTATGAAAGTAAAGTGACAGAGGAACAGCATCGATGTCTGGCACATCCAACAAAAAAACATTGGATGCTTCACAACGAAATAACGGAATACGCTGCTGATATGAATATTGCACTAACTTATCATAAATTGCTAGATGATTGGAACGATGAGAAAAGTATGGTAGGTCTTAGTGCAAGCAAACTATTGGTGAGAAAATATCATAAAATAGAGAAAAAGTATCCTGAAAAATGCCAGGTAATAGCGGATTGTTTGGCAAAGTTACAAGAGTTTGAAAAAGAAAATGTTACGGACCTTGATAAGATAGCGAAACCGTTTGGTGACTTAATGGGAGAGATGTTTGTTTATCGGCAAGATGGGTGGAAGGACACATTAAGAAAGCTAGGGTTCTATCTTGGGAAATTCATCTATTTGTTAGATGCTTATGAGGATGTTAAGGAAGATATTACAAAAGGAAATTTTAATCCATTAAAAGAAAAGGTAGACAAGCCCTCCTTTGAGGACGAATACCGACAGATATTAATTATGATGATGTCCGAATGTTCGAAAGAATTTGAAAGGTTACCATTAGTCCTTGATGTCGAGTTGTTAAGAAACATAGTATATGCAGGGGTATGGAAAAAATACGACGAACATGGAATAAAAGGCTGTAACAAGAAAGAAATTGATGCAGAAGGGAAAGGTATATAGTATGACACAAGATCCATATCAGGTACTTGGGATAAGCAGAACAGCTACCGATGATGAGGTAAAAAAGGCATATAGAGAATTAAGTAGAAAATATCATCCAGATTCCTATGTAGATAATCCTTTATCTGGTTTAGCAGAAGAAAAGTTTAAGGAAGTGCAGGAAGCATATGATACTATTATGAATGAACGCCAAAATGGCGGGTATAGCACCTCTTATGGTAATTATGGGGATCAGTCCTATGGAAACCAAACCTACCGTGAGGATGGGGTGCTTGCCGATGTTGCTTCTAAAATCAATGCACGTCGCTTTAGTGAAGCTCTTAGTTTACTCTCGGGAATTAGTAATCGTACATCCAGATGGTATTACTATAGCGCAATCGCTAATATCGGTGTTGGTAATAATGTACTTGCGGCAGATCATGCGAGAACAGCAGTATCTATGGAACCAAATAATCCAGAGTATGTTAATTTAATGAATCAGTTACAATGGGGGGGCAAAAGATATACGCAAACCGGATATGGATATGGCCGTGGTGGTGCAGATACAAGTGATTTGTGTTGTAACTTATGTATTGCAGATACTTGTTGCGAATGTATGGGAGGCGATTTGTGCACATGCATCTAAGCACGAAAAAATTAGCGTTTTCGGGTTTATTACTAGCGTTAACTATCTTATTGACGGTACTTAGTTCTGTGTTTGAAACTAGTACTTTATTTTTACTTGCAGCAGCATCATACCTAGTTGGAATTAATTTTAGAGAGAGTGGAGTTCGGTTTGGAATTGGATTCTATCTAGCTGCTATTTTACTCAGTCTAGTGTTAGCTCCCAATAAACTTTATTGCCTAACCTTTGCAGCTATTAGCGCTTACATTGTTATAATGGAAATTGTTAGAGCGTACTTAACCAAAAAAGAACTGCAAAAAATAGCAACTATGAATAGAACACCGTATAAACAAAAAAACAATGCTTTCTTTTATGCTATAAAGTTTGTCGTGTTTAACCTGATTTACCTGCCGTTTTTATTCTTCTTACCAGGATTGTTTTACAGTGGAGAAATCTCAAATGGCATCTATCTTTTATTAATATTAGGTGGGCAGATAGTTTTTGTAATCTATGATTTAGCATATGATGTATTTATCCAAAAGTACTGGAAACGTATTCGGAAGAGCTTTATTCGGTAAGTAAGAGTAATGTATCATCATATTGTGATAGTAAGGAGATTCTACTTAGATCCCTTATTCTGCTTTTTAAATAACAGCTCTATGTAAGTCTCTTGGTATTCCTTTAAGAATCATATCAAAAGACTTACATAGAGCTACGGGAGTTTCTTGTGAACAAGATTAGGTTGAGTGAAATATGAAATTGTGAATTAGTTTATGGAAAAGAGAAAATTTCATGATTCAAGGAAGATAGCGATACCTTAATGTACAAAAGTAATTGTATATTGCATAATTTGTCTGTGAAAGGAATAGATTATAAAAACAAGTATTTCAGGTGGAACTTCCATGAAAGGCTCCAATTTGTTTAAGCATAAACAAATCGAGGAACGTGCTGCTGAGATTGCTGCATTCATTATTGAGAACAATGCAACAGTCAGACAGACCGCAAAGCAGTTCGGTATCTCTAAGTCGACGGTACATAAGGATGTTACCGAGCGTTTGTTACAAGTAAATCCTTCTCTGGCAGAGCGAGCACGAATCGTTTTGGATTTGAATAAGTCAGAGAGACATATCAGAGGTGGATTGGCTACCAAGGAGAAGTACCTACATAAAGGAAAGACAGTGCAAGGTTATTAATATGGAGACACTGTCCGTTACAATTGTTCATGAACAAACGTTCATGAACATAAGAAAGATCGGAATGTTTGGGGAGACTCAGACATTCCGATTTTTCTTTCACAATAGGTTGTTATATGTTAACCGTTATGATTCGTTTGGATAAAACATAAGAATTCTTTGCTAGACAAAATATAATTAATGCATGCTTTTAATTTATAATAGAGAAGGTGAAGTTGTAAGCGATATTTATGAAAAATGTTCACGAATTATGTAATTTTATTATTGGAAATCAAACCATATTATGTTATAATTAGTTGGTTAAAGTTGATAAAATTTCTTATTATTTGCATGTAAGCACTTACAATGCGTGAATAGTTTCACATAGTTAAATACATAGCTATTTATCATCATTTTAAGGAAAAATGACAATAATTTATCAATGTTTAGGTACTTTATTATGTAATCGCTTACATTTAATACATATAAGTTATGTTATATGTAGCTAGAAAGAGAGAAAAATTCTTATTTTCAATTTGTCGATTTTTAAAAAAAATTGAAAAAAGTAAAATTCTTTCATTCAAAAAGTGTTTATTTTGTGTTAAAATAGATACGAATGCAAAGAAAAAGATAATATACATCAACGTCTCGCGCTAACCATGCGTTATTTTTCATGTGTTAATTTTAACACATGATTACGAGAAGTGTTTCACATGCTTATAGCTGCATACCGATGAGGGGCAGTTAAATTAGAAAGAAAGAAGGAGAAGAAATGGCAGCAGGAACATTCAAAGGCGGTATTCATCCTTATGATGGAAAACATCTAACGATGGATAAGCCAACCACTATATTGCTACCAAAAGGAGATCTTGTATATCCAATGTCCCAGCACATTGGTAATCCAGCAAAACCTATTGTTGCAAAAGGTGACAAAGTTTTGGTAGGCCAGAAAATCGGTGAGGCAGATGGAGCAGTATCCACCTGTATTATCAGTTCTGTGTCCGGTACAGTTAAGGCGGTAGAGCCAAGATTAACTGTGGCAGGTACCATGGTAGAATCCGTTGTTGTAGAAAATGATAACGAATATACTCCGATCGAAGGATTAGGAGCATCTAGGGATTATACGACTCTTAAGAAGGAAGAAATTCGTTCTATCATGAAAGAAGCGGGTATCGTTGGTATGGGAGGAGCAGGTTTCCCTACACATATAAAATTAACTCCTAAGAATGATAGTGCGATTGAGTATTTTATTATCAATGGTTCAGAGTGTGAACCTTACCTAACTAGTGATTACCGCATGATGTTAGAGGAAACAAATCGCTTAATGATAGGTATTAGGATTGTACTTCGTTTGTTTGAAAATGCAAAAGCAATTATCGCAGTTGAAGATAACAAACCAGAGGCAATTCGTATCTTAAAGGATGCAGTGCAAAAAGAGAGCAGAATTGAACTGAAAGTTATTAAAACCAAATATCCTCAGGGTGCAGAACGTCAGCTAATTTATGCAACTACTGGGCGTAAGATGAATGCTACTATGCTACCACAGGATATCGGTTGTATTGTAAATAACGTAGATACTATGATTTCTGTTTGTAAAGCTGTAGCAGAGACTACTCCACTTATGAAAAGAGTAATCACTGTATCGGGAGATGCAGTAAAGAATCCTGGAAATTTTGTAGTGTTAACTGGAACCAACTATAGTGAACTAGCGGAAGCTGCGGGAGGATTTCAAACAAAGCCAGCGAAGTTGATTTCTGGTGGACCAATGATGGGACTTGCTCTTTATTCTCTTGATATACCGGTTACGAAGACATCGAGTTCTTTATTAGCGTTTGCTACAGATGAAGTAGCTACTATGCCAGAAGGCCCATGTATTCGTTGTGGACGTTGTGTGGCTGTATGTCCAGGTAGAATTGTTCCGCAGAAACTGATGGAATATGCAGAGCGTTGTGATGATAAGGGCTTTGAATCGTTAAATGGTATGGAATGTTGTGAATGTGGCAGTTGTTCTTATATCTGTCCTGCAGGTCGTCATTTAACACAGGCTTTTAAGCAATCAAGAAGAAGTATTCTTGAGGAGCGCAAGAAATTATAAGATATTATCTTATAATAAAGAGGAGAATGAGAAGAATTTAGCAGACTTATGAAAGAGGTGGAATCTTTGAAAGATATGTATAATGTCTCTGCATCACCACACGTACGTAGTGGTGTGACGACAGCTCAGATTATGAGAGATGTAGCAATTGCATTAATGCCTGCTTGCTTATTTGGTATTTATCAATTCGGTTTCTCAGCATTTTTAGTATTATTGGTTTCGGTAACTTCCTGTGTGGTTTCCGAGTTTTTGTATGAAAGATTAATGAAGCAACCTTATCGTCCATATGAGTGTAGCGCCATAGTAACCGGTTTATTAATCGGTATGAATATGCCTGCTACCATTCCAGTATGGATTCCTATGGTTGGTGGTGTGTTTGCAATTATCGTTGTAAAACAATTATATGGCGGACTTGGACAGAACTTTATGAATCCAGCTCTTGCTGCAAGATGTTTCTTATCTATTTGTTTTACTACCCGTATGACAACATTTGCTGTAGACTCCTTTGCAAATTCAGGTGCTTCAAGTAAAGGACTGTATTTATTTAACTATGGGTTTGCAGGTTTAGATGGAATAAGCGGTGCTACACCACTTGCAGCGATGAAGGCTTCCCAGGCAGCGCCAAGTTTACTTGATATGTTCTTTGGTTACCACGGTGGTGTTATCGGTGAAACAAGTGCTATGATGCTTTTAATCGGTGCATGCTATTTATTATATAGAAGAATTATATCTTTACGAATTCCTATGACATATATTGCAACTTTTGCAGTATTTATGATATTGTTTGGCGGAAAAGGATTTGATGTGGAATATGTGTTAGCTCAGATTCTTGGTGGTGGATTAATTTTAGGTGCTTTCTTTATGGCAACTGATTATGTGACCTGCCCAATTACTAAGTTTGGTCAGATTATCTTTGGTGTTTGCCTTGGTGCATTAACCGGATTATTCCGTGTATTTGGTGGTTCTGCAGAAGGTGTATCTTATGCGATTATCTTCTGTAACTTATTGGTACCGTTGATTGAAAAAATCACAATGCCAAGGGGCTTCGGAGTAGGAGGTAAGAAACTTGCAAAATAAGAAAAAGTCAACAATAATAAAAGACGCGATTGCATTATTTGCAATTACCTTAGTGGCTGCGGTTGCTCTTGGCTTTGTCTATGAAATCACAAAGGGACCGATTGCAGAAGCAGAAGCAAAAGCGAAAGCAGAAGCATATAAAATGGTTTTTGCAGAGGCAAAATTAGTGGATGATAAGAATGAAGATGTCAATGCACGAGTTGAGCTTTCTGAAGAATTTTTAACCTCGAAAGGATTTACTTCAAGTACAATTAATGAAGTATGTATCGCAAAGGATGATGCTGGAAATGCTCTCGGTTATGTAATGACTTTAACATCATCTGCTGGATATGGTGGAGATATTAAGTTTACAATGGGTGTAAAAACCGATGGGACTTTAACATCAATTGAGATTATTGGTATGAATGAAACGAAAGGTCTTGGTGAAAAGGCAGGCGAAGAAAGTTTCAAGGGTCAGTATTCTGATAAAAAGGTAGATTCTTTTGAAGTGATTAAATCAAGTGAGAGCAAGACTAGTGATAATCAAATCAATGCCATCAGTGGTGCAACCATCACAAGTAATGCAGTAACAGGTGCAGTAAATGCTGGTCTAGCATTTATTAACGATTTATTAGACAACGGTGTAGGAGGTGTGACTCGTGAGTAAAGCGTTAGAACGTATTTATAATGGTGTAATAAAAGAAAATCCTACGTTTGTTTTAATGCTTGGTATGTGTCCGACTCTTGCGGTTACAACATCAGCAATCAATGGTGTAGGTATGGGACTTACAACGACAGCGGTTCTTATCATGTCAAACATGCTAATTTCTATGCTTCGTAAGGTGATTCCAGATAAAGTAAGAATGCCAGCTTTTATCGTAGTGGTAGCTTCCTTTGTTACTATAGTACAATTATTATTACAGGCTTATATCCCAGTGTTAAACGACTCTCTTGGTATCTATATTCCGTTAATCGTTGTTAACTGTATTATTCTCGGTAGAGCAGAGTCTTATGCATCAAAATATCCAGTATTTCCATCTATCTTTGATGGTGTTGGTATGGGACTTGGATTTACTGTTGGATTAACCTTAATTGGTCTTTTCCGTGAGTTACTTGGTGCAGGAACTGCGTTTGGCTTCTCTGTCATGCCTGATAGTTATGAGCCATTCTCTATCTTCGTATTAGCACCAGGTGCATTCTTTGTACTTTCGATGTTGACAGCACTTCAAAATAAGTTAAAGTTAAAATCCGCAACAAACACGCCACAAGCAGAAAAGCTTGCATGCGGTGGTAACTGTAGCAGTTGTAGCGGTAGTGCATGCCATAGCAATCATGAGTTACTTGAGTCCGTAAAGGAAGAAACTGCGAAGAAAGAAGCAGCAGCAAAAAAAGCAGCAGCTGAAAAAGCGCTTGCTGCAAAGAAGGAAACTCAGGCAAAAGAAGCAGCGAATCAGACAGAGAAGGAATAGGAGGAGAGATTTAGATGAAAGAATTATTACTAGTGCTTATTGCAGCAGCGCTCGTGAATAACGTAGTTTTAAGTCGTTTCCTTGGCTTATGTCCGTTTCTCGGCGTTTCTAAAAAAATTAGTACAGCAGCAGGTATGGGAGGAGCCGTTATCTTCGTTATTACCGTAGCTTCTGCACTATGTAGTGTTATTTATGATTTGGTTTTGGTTCCACTTGATTTAAAGTATATGAATACAATTGTATTTATTATTTTAATTGCAGCGTTAGTTCAGTTAATTGAAATGTTCTTAAAGAAGTTCTCACCAGGTTTATACAATGCGCTTGGTGTATACCTTCCATTAATCACTACAAACTGTGCGGTTCTCGGTGTTGCTATCGATAACGTTCAAAAGGGAAATGGTTTTGTAACTAGTGTTGTTTATGGTGTTGGTACCGCGGTTGGTTTCTTAATTGCGATTGTTATTATGGCAGGTGTCAGAGAACGTATAGAGAATAACAACATCACAAAATCCTTTCAAGGTTCTCCAATTGTGTTGATTACAGCAGGATTGATGTCCATTGCCTTTATGGGATTTGCAGGATTGTTATAGGATAGGGGGAAAAGAGCATGACGAATTTAGCATTATCTAACCTCTTATCTAATACTAGTGTACTTGCTATTAATGTGCAAGGGCTTATTACAGCAGCAGCTATTGTTGGTGGAGTGGGTTTAATCATTGGTATTCTTCTTGGAATAGCAGCCAAGGCATTTGAGGTTGAAGTAGACGAACGAGAAATAATGGTTAGAGATTTACTACCTGGCAACAACTGTGGTGGCTGTGGCTACCCAGGGTGTGATGGGTTAGCAAAAGCGATTGCTGCCGGTGAGGCACCAGTAAGTGGATGTCCTGTTGCAAGCGCTGAAATTCACGCAAAAATTGGTGAGGTAATGGGAAAAGAGGCAACTGTTAGCGAACGTAACGTAGCATTTGTAAAATGTAATGGTACCTGTGATAAAACCAATGTGAAGTATCACTATACTGGAATAGCAGATTGTAAGAAACTTGCATTGATTCCTGGAAATGGTGAGAAGACTTGTAGTTATGGTTGTATGGGCTACGGCAGCTGTGTACGTGCCTGCGCTTTTGATGCAATCCATGTTGTGAATGGTATTGCAGTAGTAGATAAAGAAAAATGTGTTGCATGTGGAAAATGTATTTCCGAGTGTCCAAATAACCTAATTGAGTTCGTACCAGTAAGTTCTACTTGTAAGGTACAATGTAACTCCAATGATAAGGGTAAGGATGTTAATGCTTCCTGTAGCGTTGGATGTATTGGTTGTATGATGTGTGTGAAGGTATGTGAAAGCGGTGCAGTAACTGTAAGTAATAATCTTGCTCACATTGATTATTCTAAGTGTACACACTGTGGTAAGTGTGCAGAAAAGTGTCCAAGAAAGATTATCACTATTGCATAATCTTTAAAATAAAAAAATATTTAATAAAAATTCAGTAGAAGTTTATTTATCTTTTTTAAAAAAGGTGTTATGATACAGGAAAAGACTTCTAGCAAAATAGGAACAATGAAAAGGATAAGAAGTACTTTTACTTCTTATCCTTTTTAGATATGCAAGATATGGGTATATTCGCATAGGGTAAATTTGGGAAGTCTTTGGGATATCCTTTCTGGATTGAAAGGATATCGCTTTCTTTCAATAGAAAAACTAGAGGATTTGGCAATGAGATCGAGAAGATCAAAGTGCTAGTAATTAATAAAGGTAGGTTTATTATGATTTGTAAAATATGTGGAAGAACGGTACAAAATGAAGAGGCAAATTTCTGTGAGTATTGTGGTGCATCTTTTCGTCCAGGAATGGATAATCGTGTGCCAGAGAGTGAACGATTATCAGATACAATTTCTAATGGACAAGGTGGTATAGGACAACCAAGTTTAGGTCAGGAGAGTATTGCACAGAATGGCTCTTGGCAATCTGACCATGGACAAAGTTCCTATGGTAGCAATTCTATGAATGGGCAAGCGATGGGTGGCTATTCCAATAATAGTAATCCTACTTATTGTCAAAGTAATGTAGCAGCGAATGAAAAGCCAATGTCAGTTGGAAACTGGCTTGCAGTAATGCTGTTAGGATTTGTTCCTCTGATAGGGCCTTATGCCTTCTTAGCATTGCTATTCTTTTGGTCATTCAGTAAATCAGTGCCTCCGACTAAGAAAAACTGGGCGCGTGCTACACTGATTGTTGCTCTCATACTTGTAGTATTTTTATCTGTATTAATAGGAATGACAGGCGGCGATATCTTGTCTAATCCAACCGCAATATTAGATAGTCTATATGCAAAATAAAACGAAGCAGATTCGCTTATATTAATAGTCCCTAGTAAACTTATGACCTCATACTCATAGTTTATTAGGGATTTTTTATATCTGTATTTCCATACGAATATCCCCATAGATTCTTATCCAACAATATCTAATTATGTAGGGTTTCACGGATGATTTTCATGGGTTTTTTTGTGTTCGATCTTTTCGTATAATGGGATTGACTTAATAGGAAGGTTGGAGGTTAAATCTTTGAATCATAAATTGTGGTATACAAAACCTGCACTAGAATTTAAAAATGGACTTCCCATAGGTACTGGTAGGCTTGCTGGGATGGTACTTGGTGGTATTACACAGGAAAGAATCGTCTTAAACCATGAGTGGTTATGTTTAGGAATGAACCGTAACAGAAAAAATGAAGATCGATCCCATTATCTTTCTGAGGTGAGAGAATTATTACGCAAAGAAAAATACGAAGAAGCTACCATATTAGCAAATGAAGCCTGGGGAGGTAATGGGGGTATCAGCGGGAGACCAACGAGAGAGGATCCTTACCAACCTGCGGGTGAGCTTTGCTTTAGCCTTGACCAGGGGGAAGTACTAAACTATAAGAGAGAATTAAACCTTGAGAAAGCAAGAGTTAAGGTGAGTTACGATACCTCTGATAATCGATATATCACTAGAACGATGATAGGAGACTTAATCCATGACTGTATCGTGGTTAGAGTATATGCCAGAGAAGAGTTAATAAGCGGCGACTTTTGGCTACAAAGAGAGGCCGACGAACGATGTAAGATTTCCTATGATTTTGGAAATGCAACAATTGTTATGCATGGCGAATTTAAGGAAGGAATGAAATTTTGCGTAAAAGCGGACTTTAAACTAAAAGGTGGGTTTATCGAGCAATTACCTAATAATTGTTTGAGGGTTAAGGATGCGAGGGAAATATTAATTTTCCTTAATATTGGTACGGATGCCAAAGGAGAAGCACCTCTTGAGGAATGTAGAAAATTTACCATTCCGATTAAGCCATGGGCAAGATTATATAAAGAGAACATAGTAGAACATGAAGAGCATTATGGAAGATTACATTTCCATATCAACGAAGAAGAACCGGAAGCCCCGACGGATGAGAGAATCTGTGCATATCGAAAAGGAGGAGACGATGTAACGCTTCCAATACTGTATTTTAATTATGGACGTTATTTGTTGTGTGCTTCCTCTTCGAACGGTGAGCTCCCTGCCAATTTACAAGGAAAATGGTGCGATGAACTATCGCCTGCATGGGACTGTGATTATCATAATGACGTGAATTTACAGATGAATTACTGGCCTGCAGAAAGTGGTCATCTAGAAGAATATACAGAAGCGTTATTTGCTTATTTAGAAAAGATGATTCCGCATGGGAGAGATGCCGCAAAAAAATTATTTGGCTGCAATGGAATCTGGCTTCCGTTATCTTCGGACAATTGGGGACTTGCTACTCCAGAAACCTATGGCTGGTCTGTATGGGTTGGTGTGAGCGCATGGCTTGCCGGGCATCTATGGTGGCACTATGAGTATGGACAAGATTTGGAGTTTCTAGAGGAGAGAGCATATCCCTTCATGAGAGAAGTTGCAACCTTCTACGAGGATTTTTTGGTAAAAGATGAGTTGGGAATCTATCAGGTGATGCCTTCACAGTCACCAGAGAATCGTTTTGCTGGTGGCGGTGATTATCCGGTAACCATTTGTGTTTCTTCTACGGTAGATATTGAGTTAATTATTGACTTATTATCACATACCATAAAAGCTGCAAAATTGCTCCGTACGGATTTACACCGTATCAAACATTGGGAAGAGATTCTTTTGCATTTACCAAAACTACAGATAGGTAGTAAAGGGCAGTTGTTAGAATGGAATAAGGAATTTGAAGAAGCGGAACCAAACCATCGTCATGTATCTCATTTATTTGCGGTATATCCGGGAGAACAAATAAATGAGGAACGAACACCTGAACTTTATCAGGCTGCCAGAACTTCTTTGGAACTTCGTTTGGCAGCAGGTGGAGCCTATACAGGCTGGAGTCGTGCTTGGACTGCTTGTCTTTATGCAAGATTTCACGAAGGTGATTTGGCATTTGAACATTTAAGGGCATTGATTGGTGACTTTGCTACTGACAGTTTACTTGACTTACATCCACCAAAGATATTTCAAATTGATGGTAATTTTGGTGGAACCGCTGCGATTTTAGAGATGCTGTTGCAAAGCTATTATGAGGAATTAGAGTTTCTTCCTGCTCTTCCTAGTGGTTGGAAGAGTGGAAAAATCACTGGAATGAGAGCAAGAGGTGGATTTACAGTTGATATGGAGTGGAATGACGGGGAATTAACCAAGGCGAGAATTTGCTCATTAACTGACCGTATCTGTTGCATTAAGGCGGATCGATACACTTACTGCGTCAAGGATAGTTGGGGGAATCATGTTGAATTACAGGAAGATAATACAGTATACCAACAAGTAGAGCCTCTCATCCCTAAGAAAAATCAACAAACAGCTACACTTCATAATCCGGTATCCATAGACACTATCAAGATACATCATAAGAAGGTTAAATTCCCTATGATTAGAGATAGAATTTATATTATCACAGCTAAAAGCATGCTCTGATAATCGATTTACGGTGCAAAAAGCGCACCTTTTATGAGATATAGCTACGCTATATCTCATAAGTTATATTATCACAGTTACTGGAACTCATTAGGGTGTTTGGAAGAATAAAGATTCTTACTTGTAGAACTTCTAGATTAATGATACTATGAAATTAGATTGTGATTGTTAATAATTCTCATTCATTCGTAGTAATTTTTTAGAAGTTCTAGTTTTCTTTCTGTAAGTTCATATACCAATTGTGATTTCTATTAGGATACTTGGGGGCATCGATGAAAAGAATCAAAATCTTTTGGCAGAAACTTTTACATATTAAGTTACGAGAGAAATTATTTTTAGTTTATTTCATTGGCTGCATTATTCCATTCTTTTGTATTACGCTATATTTAAATTCAGGAACAAGAATGCTTTTAATAGAGCAGTCCAAGGAGGCAGAGCTTTCTGAACTTCATTTAATTGCAAATGGTTTAAAAGATAATATGCGAGTTCTAACGGATGTGTCCAAACGATTCTATTTTGACGAAGAGTTAGAAAATATTGCGTTTACCAGGTTCAAAAGTTATACGGATATTGTGGATGCTTATAAAAACTATACGACATTTTTTGAGTATCTACAGTATTATTATCAGGAAATATGGAAGTTTAGTATGTACATAAATAATGATACTCTTTCCAATACTTCAGTGTTTATAGTTGCAGATGAAATAATACGCAGCGAACCCTGGTATCAAAAAGTAATTAAAGAAAATGGTAGAGTAACATGGTCACAGGAAGTTGGTGTACTGAATCAAAAGAGTAATCTAAAGCTTTCTCGTTTGCTAAGAACCAAGCAGGGGAAGGAAGTTGGTGTTCTTTCAATTTATATGCAAAATAAACGGTCTCAGTTGCAAATTACGGATCGAGGTACGTTAACGATGCTGATTTTAGATGAGGGAGAGTTGATACATAGTAATGGGGGAGATGATTTTGACTATTCTTCTCTACGCAAAGAGATAGTAAATACGAATCAAACTGGCTCAAAGAACATTATGTATCAAGGGAAAAAGTGTTTTATGACCGTAATCTTACTTCAAGCACCAGAATCAGTTTCGATGTTTAAAATGGTTAGCGTACTTCCTTATGATGATATTTTAATGAATGCGAATGAACGAAGCAGAAGCAGTACGATATTGATGATATGTAGTTTTATTCTATCTCTGATGTTAATAAGCCTATACTCCCAAGCGTTTAGCAGAAAAATCAATTGTTTTAAAGATCAGATGCATAGAGCAGCTAAGGGGAATTTTGATATTGCAAAAAAGATAGGCGGACATGATGAAATCAGTGAGCTTTATGATGATTTAAATATTATGATTGATAGTATCAATAGCTTGATGGGGAAAATTATTGAGGAGCAGGTGCAAAAGGAACAATTAAATTCCAGACAAAAAGATGTGGAGTTTAAGATGCTTGCTAGTCAGATAAATCCACACTTTCTTTATAACACTCTAGAAACAATCCGTATGAAGGCAAGGACAACTGGGCAGTACGAAATTGAAGAGTTAGTAAAGATGTTAGCAAAAATCATGCGAAGAAATATTCAAGTTAGGGATCATCTTGTTACATTTCGTTCCGAACTTGAATTGGTAGAATATTATTTAAAGATTCAAAGTTATCGTTTTGGTGAACGCATTCATTATCAGATAGAATTATGTTATGATATTTCTGATGAGAAAATTATGCCATTAATTATTCAACCGATTGTTGAAAATGCATTTGTACATGGGTTAGAGATGAAAGATGGGAATGGATTACTTCGTATTATCGTAGAAAAAACGGATCGATGCAGAATTTATGTGATCGATGATGGTGTCGGTATAGAGCCCGAGAAGTTAGAAGAGGTAATGCAAGGACTTAATAATTTTGAGAAACTCGATAAAACTCATATCGGATTAAGCAATGTAAATCAGCGGATCAAACTATTATATGGAGAAGAGTATGGTTTGATAATTCAAAGTAAATGGATGGAAGGAACGACTGTAATCATTGAATTGCCAAGAGACATAAGGAGGTAATACATATTATGTACCAACTAATGATTATCGATGATGAACCAATTGTACGATCTGGAATAAAGGATTTAATTCCGTGGGAAGATTATCAGTTCGAAGTATGTGCTGAGGGGATTGACGGGAAGGACGGATTAAACAAGGTAATGGAGTTTTTACCTGATTTAGTCCTTGTTGATGTTAAGATGCCTGGTATGAGTGGAATAGAACTAATACAAGAAGCAAGAAAGCAGGGGTTTGAAGGAAAGTTTATTATCCTTACTGGATATTCTGATTTTGAGTTTGCAAAACAGGCAGTTTCTCTAGGAGTAAGAGCATACTTATTAAAACCGATTGATGAAGAAGAATTAATGACCAATGTAGAAGAGGTTCTTGGAGAACTTGAGGCCAAGAAAAACCGTGAAGACTATTTTACAAAAAGTGAATTAATAGCAAGGCAAGATGTGATTCGAAGAATCCTGCTACCAAATAACGGTTCTGAAGAACTGAAAAAGGATATGAAACTGTATAGTTTAGAGTTTAAATACCATTGCTTTTGCTGTGCTGTAATATCGATGAAAAATGCAGAGAATATGCCTGCTCCTAGTGAGGAATGTATCAATGCGTTAACTAGAGATATGAATCAGATAGACCGAATATGGATGGATGAGAATGTGGTATTACTTTGTAAGGAATACACATTTTTAGAAGCAGCGAAACAATTGGAACTTAATATTGAACGAATGGAAGCAAAACATATGGAGATTCCTTTTGTTTTCCTAGGGCATACAGTAAAACAGTGGCAGGATATTCAATTTTCTTATGAAAGTGCTAGATTTTTTTGGGAACATCGGTTTTTATATAGCAACCAGCGTGTTATTACAATTGATATGCCTGAGAGTGTGGGACAAATTACAGTAGATCGAATCCTTGAGCAACTTGGTAACTACGTTGATATTGGGGATGAAGAAGGAATTGAGCATACCATGTATGAATTGCAGCAGTACGCAAGAATTAGTTTGCTAAAAGAATCGGATATCAAACTTTTAGTAGCGCATAATTTGATTTTACTACATAGTAGACTTCTAGCAAAGTATGATCAAAAAAAATCTGAATTCCCGAGTTTAAATCAACTGAGAGAGCAGATAAAGAATTGTAATAGCATCGATAGTCTGATTCATGAAGCGATAGCATTTTGTAAGACCATGAGCGAAATAGTGGGTGGGTCTACCTCAGATAATATAGCAAAGCGTGTTTATGCTTACATGGAGAAGAACTTTGATAAGGATTTAAAACTCGAAAATATTGCGAAAACCTTTAACTATAATAGTGCTTATCTTGGTAAATTGTTTAAGAAGGAGATGGGAGAAGGGTTTAACAACATATTAGATTCTATTCGGATAGAAAATGCAAAAAGGTTATTAATGGAGCAGGATTTAAAGGTATATCAGGTATCAGAAAAAGTAGGATTTAGCAACATCGATTACTTCTATAACAAGTTTAAAAAACATGTTGGGCTAAGTCCTAAGGAATTCCAAAAGAAAAAACCAAGGAATGAAGAGGGGTAGGGTTGCTTAAAGAGTATTGTCAGATTATTAAGCTATGAATTTAATAAGAATAGTAATCAATGAGATATTATACATTCATGAAAACGATTTCTTATAGCATAATTCATAGCTTTTTTTTGTTTTTTATATGAAAAACTAGAGATAATATATAAATTTTAAGGTGTTTTTAACAAAAAATTATGGGTATTTAATCTAAAGTTTCCTTAGTATAATAAAGTCATGATAACGAAGGGGGATTAGTTCATGGACGGAAAGAAGAAACCAAAGACGAAAAAGCAGAAGCAGAAACTAACCTTAAAGTTACTGATAAAGCAACGGTATTTACTAGCCATGTCAATACCATTTGTGATTTGGCTTATTATATTTAAGTTTATCCCACTGTGGGGATGGACGATGGCTTTTCAAGAAGTTAGACCTAAATCGTTTGCGCTGTCAGTATGGGAGAGAGATTGGGTATTCTTAGATCATTTTAAAAAATTATTTGCGGACCCAAGATTTCTACAGGTATTAAAAAATACCATTGGAACTAGTTTGATTGGGTTGGTGCTTGGATTCTTTTCCGCTATTACATTTGCCCTATTATTAAATGAAGTTAGAAATGTTAGATTTAAAAAAGTAACACAGACAATTTCTTATTTACCACACTTTGTTTCCTGGGTTATCATAGCTAGTATTGCAAAGATGTTTCTGGGGGATTCTGGTGTAATTAATGATTTTCTTGGGAGCTTAGGAATAAAAGAAGTTCATTTTATGACTTCCAATACATCGGCATTCTGGGTTATCGTTAGTGTGATCAATGTATGGAAAGAGTGTGGATGGGATGCTATCATTTATCTTTCCGCAATGACCGGAATTGATCAGGGACTTTATGAGGCTGCTAAGGTGGATGGAGCAGGAAGATTTCGTAGAATGTGGCATATCACCTTACCAGGCATAAGACCAACTGTTATTGTATTGTTGATTATGAGTATTGGCGGTGTTCTAGGAGTTGGAATGGAACGCCAGATGTTACTTGGTAATGGTATCGTAAAAGACTATGCAGAGGTTCTCACTTGGTATGCATATACAAAAGGAATTGGATCTCAAAATTATGGATTAGGTACTGCGATTGGTGTGTTCCAGTCTGCGATAAGTGTTATCCTACTTCTTGTAGCGAATAAGGTTGCTGGCCGCATTAGTGACAGCAAACTGATATAAGGAGGGATGATGATGAAGAGAAAAAAACATAAAATTAGTTACATAAACCGCAAGACACCATTTGATTACTTTTTAATATTATTTTTTGTAGTCGTAATATTTATAACACTGTATCCATTTATTAATGTACTTGCGATCTCATTTAACGATGCTACGGATACCTTAAGAGGTTCGAATATGTTAATACCACGAGTATTTACGTTAGCGAACTATGAGTATTTATTTACAGAGAAAAACCTGTTTCCGCCGTTAATGATGTCAATTGCTAGAACTTTAGTTGGTACGATTTCAGGAGTAATCTGTACCGCGATGCTTGCGTATACACTAAGCCGTAGAGATTTCTATTTTCGTAAAATTTTTACAGCGATGTTTGTTATTACGATGTATGTTAGTGGTGGATTGGTACCGGAGTATTTGTTAATTACAAGAACCTTGGGACTTAGGAATAACTTTTTAGTGTATATAATTCCTGGAGTTATCTGGGTATACAATGTGATCTTAATCCGTTCCTTTATCGATGGATTACCAGAAGCATTGCAAGAATCTGCTAAAATTGATGGTGCATCTGATTTTAAGATATGGTATCGAATCATTGTTCCGCTTTGTAAACCTGTTCTAGCGACGGTCGCACTTTTCCTAGCGGTTGGTCAGTGGAATGGATTTATGGATACTTATCTATATGCACCAAATCTAAAGACATTGCAGTATATGATGTATGAGATTGTAAATAAGACAGGAATCGATCCTGGAAATACTCATGGACAGAATGTAGAGGTATTAGCAAGCTCTATTACACCGCAAGCAATCCGTATGGCGATTACAATTGTGGCTACGCTCCCTATTGTTATTGTTTATCCATTCTTACAGAAATATTTTGTTGGTGGAATGACGCTCGGAGCAGTAAAAGATTGATTTAATCCATTCCAAATCAATAGGGAGGAATGGTTAAATAAATACAACACCCCATTACTATACCAAAGGGTAGGTAATCGAGTGGTTGTAAAAATAATTCATAAAAGGGGGATACATTATGAAAAACAAAAAAGTATTGGCAATTTTGTTATCATTAACGATGGTGGTTGCAGCTGCATCAGGATGTGGTAAGAAGAACAACAATCCAGCAAATAGCAATACAACACCAACAACCGCACCAACAGCAACAGAGGGCGCATCCGCAGATCCAACCGAAGTTCCAGAAGAGAAATTAGACCCGATTACCTTTACCTTCTACAATGCAGATGGTCAGGAAGATCCTTGGACTGATCCAGTTGCACAGGCCATAACAGAGGCAACAGGAGTAACTTTAAAGACAGATTATCCGGTTGCTGGAGATGATCAAAGAGTCGCTCTTATGATTGCTTCGGAAGATTATCCGGATATGATCTTTGCAAAGGGTGATGGAGATGCTTTAATTGATGCAGGTGCATTAATTGATATGGCTCCACTGATTGACGAATATGGTCCAAACATTAAGAAGCTATATGGTGATAACTACAACCGTTTAAAAAACAGTAAGGACGACCAGTCAATTTATATGCTTTGCAGCAATGGTGTTGGTGATACTGCCTTCACAACCTCTGGTACCGCACAGTTACAGTGGGCTGTACTTGAAGCTAATAATTACAAGATTCCTTATACTTTAGCTGAGTATGAAGAGATGATTAAAAACTACATAAAAGAAAATCCACAGATTGATGGACTGGATACCATTGGTTTAAGTATTTCTTGCGCTGATTGGCACTGGTTTATTACTCTTGCAAATCCAGCAGGTTTCATTGCAAATGGTTCTCCAGATAATGGTCAGTGGATCATCGATGATAAAAACAACTACCAAGCATATTATAAGCATGCCGCTCCTGGACAAAAGGAATACTTCCAGTGGTTAAATAGAATGTATAATGAGGGAATTCTTGATAAGGATTTTGCAACTCAGACTCATGATGACTATATTGCTAAGATTGCATCCGGTCGTGTTCTTGGTATCCTTGATGCGAATTGGGACTATGCAGATGGCGAAAAAGTTCTTAAGTCAGACGGTAAATATAATAGAACCTATGCAGGACTTCCTGTGACAATGAGTTCCGATATTAAGTGTTCCACTTTAATGAACCAAGGTCTTTCTGTAGGTTGGGGTGTTGCAATCACAACAGCTTGTGAAGATCCAGTAAGAGCAATTAAGTTCCTTAATTGGATTTGTAGTGATGAAGCTCAGGTTCTTTTAAACTGGGGTATTAAAGATGTAAACTACTTTATCGATGAAAATGGTCAGCGTTATAGAACACAGGAAGAAATCGATAAGTCAACGAACGACATCAATTACAAAGAGACTAGTGGTGTTGGATTCCATAACTATCCATTCCCATGCTATGGTAATGGTGCGGAAGATTCAACTGGAAGTACTTATACAACAAATAGTAAGAGCTTTATAATTTCAAACTATCATGAAGAAGAAAAGAAAGCTTTAGCTGCATGGAATAAAGAGATGTTAATAGATATCTTCCCTCAGCCAGAGGAATTTGATATTCCTCCATATGCTGCAGTTTGGGCACAAGTAAAACCAGCGGAATTTAATGACTTTGAAACAGCATTAAATGATATTGCTTGGCCATCCATGATTAAAGCTATCATCTGTGCACCAGATCAGTTTGATGCTACATGGGAGAAGTTCATGGCTGACTTAGACAAGGCAGGTAGAGTAGAAGCAGAAGAGATGTTAACTACGATCATTCAAGATCAGGTATCTTTCTGGGGTAACTAATAGCGATTAGGGAGTATTTTGGGGTGTCGCATGGAATAGGGCGACACCCTTTTTATACACAAAGATAAAAAGAAGAAGTGAATGCAAGTGATGGGAGCTAGTGATATCAAAACAGAATTATAATATAATACATCGAGGAAGAAAGGATGCCTTATTTTTATCCTGTAAACCCTATGGTATAATACTTGTAACGGAGGTGAAACAATGAGTTTTTTTAGTATCAATAGTCCAATATATCGATTTATGATGAAGATAACGGACATATTAGTACTGAGTTTGTTATGGCTGTTATGTAGCCTGCCTATTGTTACAATAGGAGCATCAACAACAGCAGCTTATTATGTAGGGCTAAAGCTCGTGGTAAATGAAGAAGAATACATAAGTAAGATGTTTTTTAAGGCTTTTCGAGAGAATTTTTGGCAAGGAACCATCCTTGGGATTTTGTGCTTATTTTTTGGGTATATACTATGGGTTAATTACAATTATTGCTTTCGTATTGCAACCGAACGTCCTGTTGGAATGATTGTTTGCACTATGATTGGAACAGTGATTTATATCTTTAGTTTTTTATATGCATTTGCATTAACTGCTAGGTACCAAAACACAATCTTTCGTATGATCCGAAATTCGTTTTTACTTTCGTTACGTTATATTTTTCGAACTGTCATTATATTAGTTATGATGGCAGCAGTATTAGCAATAGGCTTATGGAATACTACTACCATCTTTTTATTTTTATTGTTAGGGCCAGGAGCGATTGTTTATATCTCCTGTGCATACATACTAAAGATATTTCATAAGACGGAAGAAAAGGAAGGAAAGAGAAGTGAAGAGAAGTGAAGAGAAGTGAAGAAAGAGAAGTAATAGCGAAGAGATAAGTGAATTCAATTAGGAAATAGTTGTCGTGTGCTAGAACACACAGATCGGAATTAATCACATGACAAATTTGTACTGGCACCAAAACGCAGATGGCGGCAGAATGGAGGATGTTATGAAGTTTAGTAATGGATGTTGGCTACAAAAGAGGGGTACAGAGTGCTTTTCCCCAGCGCAAGTTTATGATTATCAAATCAAAGGAAATGAGGTTCGAATCCTTACAACAACACACCAAATCAAACATCGTGGTGATACCTTAGGTGGTATAAATCTTACGATATTTATCACAGCACCAGCACCTGAGGTTTTACGTGTTAAGACCCATCATTATATGGGATTAAAACAGAAGAGTCCCGAATTTGAATTAGACTTATCAGGAGCCTGTTCCTTAGAGTGTGAGGACACAGAAGATACTTTAATCATTAAGAGTGGAAGTCTTCGGCTAGAAGTACAAAAATCAAATGCTGCGTTTACCTATTATCGAGGAAATGAGAAACTGACCTCCAGCGGTTGGCGTGATCTTAGTTATATGAAAACTGACTGGAAAGGAATTGCCTACGATGATGGTGGAGAAGAGGATACTTACATGAGAGAGCAGTTAACGCTTTCTGTAGGTGAACTCGTATATGGTCTTGGAGAGAGATTTACACCATTTGTAAAAAATGGTCAGTCACTAGATATCTGGAACGAAGATGGCGGTACTTCAACCGAACAATCTTATAAAAATATTCCATTTTACATAACAAACAAAGGGTATGGCATATTTGTAAATCATCCAGAGAAAGTTTCTTTTGAAATCGGCTCTGAGATGGTAGCAAAAGTAGGTTTTTCTGTTCCTGGGGAATGTCTCGATTACTTTATTATCAATGGACCAGATATGAAGCAGGTATTAGCTCGTTATACTGATTTAACTGGAAAACCAGGGCTTCCAGCACCATGGACCTTTGGTCTTTGGCTATCGACTTCTTTTACAACAAACTATGACGAAGAAACAGTAAATAGTTTTGTAGATGGCATGTTAGAGCGTGGAATTCACTTGGGAGTTTTTCATTTTGACTGTTTTTGGATGAAGGATTTTTGCTGGTCTGATTTTACCTGGGATAGCAGAGTATTTCCAGACCCTAAGAATATGTTAGCGAGACTAAAGGCAAAGGGATTAAAGATTTGCGTTTGGATTAATAGCTATATTGGTCAAGAATCTATCTTATTCGAAGAAGGTGTAAAGGGAGGCTATTTCCTTAAGAGAAAGAACGGGGATGTATGGCAATGGGATATGTGGCAGCCTGGTATGGCAATTGTCGACTTTACTAATCCGGAGGCATGTAAGTGGTTTGGTGAGAAACTAAAAGCGTTACTTGATATGGGAGTAGATTGCTTTAAAACAGATTTCGGTGAGAGAATTCCTACGGATGTTGTTTACTACGATGGTTCTGATCCAATGAAAATGCATAATTTTTATACTTATCTATACAATAAAACAGTTTATGATGTTTTAGTAAGCTGTAAAGGTAAAGAGGAAGCAATTTTATTTGCTAGATCGGCTACTGTCGGTGGTCAAAAATTCCCAGTTCATTGGGGTGGTGACTGTTGGTCTGATTATGAATCCATGGAAGAAAGTCTTCGTGGAGGATTATCACTAACGATGTCTGGTTTTGGTTATTGGAGCCATGATATCGGCGGATTTGAGAGCACTTCAACTCCAGATGTATACAAACGCTGGGCAGCATTTGGGTTATTATCCACTCACTCGAGACTTCACGGAAGTACCTCGTACCGTGTGCCTTGGGTATATGATGAAGAGGCAGTCGATGTCGTTCGTTTCTTTACAGAGTTAAAGGCATCTCTTATGCCATATCTCTATCGCAATGCAGTGGAAACCTCAACATCGGGTATTCCAATGATGAGAAGTATGGTAATGGAATATACCAAGGATCCTAATTGCTCCTACCTTGATAAGCAGTATTTTCTAGGAGATAGTTTATTAGTAGCTCCAATTTTTAATGAGGAAAGTATGGCTCATTACTATCTTCCAGCTGGTAGATGGACGAATTATCTAACTGGAGAAGTAAGAGAAGGTGGAAAGTGGTATGAAGAAAAGCACAGTTACCTTAGCATACCGCTCTATGTAAAGCAAGGAAGCATCATTGCATCTGGTCTGAAAGATCAAGGAGCAGTTTATGATTATACGAAGAATCTTGAGTTAAAAGTATACGAGTTACAAGAAGGGGCAGAAACTACTACTACTGTTTATCGAGAAGATGGAGAAAAGGTTGTCGTAATAAGCGCATTATTAAATAGTGGTAAGATAACGATAAACCTATCATCAAAAGCTCCAGTAAGTATTATTTTAAAGAATTATGTTGCCAAAGGTGTAGAGGGTGCTAAATTTAACTTAAATGAAAATGATACAGTTATTCTGGCACAAGAATCTATGGTAGCTACTGTTATAATATAAAATATTTTATTAAAATTGAACCCTTGCATTACATAAGTGGGTAATGCAAGGGAGTTCGTGTAGTTATGGGAATGTAAGGTTATTCAGTAGAAGAAATAAATTTACAGAAAAGAACAATACAGATGAGTACAATTAAGAAGATACAATGAAACAACAAATAAAATAGAAAAGGATTGTGATGTTTTGAAGAAGGTAAATGAAACGATAATCGAAAATTTATTAAGTCAGATGACCTTGGAAGAGAAGATAGGGTTAATTCATGGTAATGGCATCTTTCGTAGTGGTGGAGTAGAACGTCTTGGTATTCCTTCGTTAAAGATGTCGGATGGCCCTATGGGCGTTCGTAGAGAGATTAAAGACCAAAGATGGTTTCTTGCCTGCAATACGGACGATTACGTATCTTATCTTCCAAGTAACAGTGCAATCGCTGCAACATGGAATAAAGACCTTGCCTATACTTCGGGGCAGGTTCTTGGCAGCGAAGCGAGAGGTAGAGGGAAAGATATTATTTTGGCACCTGGAATTAATATTAAGCGAAGTCCTCTCTGCGGTAGAAATTTTGAATACATGAGCGAGGATCCAAAACTAATCGAAGAGTTAGCTAGCTCTATGATAAAAGGAATTCAAGATAATGATGTCGCAGCCTGCGTAAAACATTTCGCTGTTAATAATCAAGAAACAGACCGCTTAGCAGTTGATACCGATTTAGAGGACAGAGCTCTCTATGAAATTTATCTACCAGGGTTTAAGGCGGCGGTAAAAAATGGCGGCAGCTATTCCATTATGGGAGCATATAATAAATTCCGAGGGGAACAGTGTTGTGAAAATTCAGAACTTCTCGGAACTATCTTAAGAGAAGAATGGGGATATGATGGAGCTATTATATCTGATTGGGGTGGTGTCCATGACACCAAGGCTGCAGCTAATTCACCACTTGATATTGAGATGGATGTAAAGACGAATTTTGATAATTATTACATGGCAAAACCGCTACTAGAAGCCGTACATAAGGGAGAAATCTCAGAAGATCAGGTTGATAAAAAAGTAAGAAATATTTTGCGCCTCATGCTTCGTCTTAAAATGATCGGAGAAGAGTCAAAGCAAAGAAAATCAGGCACTTATAATACAATTTCACACCAACAAGAACTTCTTAAGGTTGCAAGGGAATCTATTATTTTGTTAAAAAATGAAGAAGATAGATTACCTTTAAAGAAAGAGATTACAAAATTAGCTGTAATTGGACGAAATGCAGACACCTTACATGCTGCTGGCGGTGGTAGCGCAGAAATCAAGGCACTCTATGAAATCTCACCATTACTAGGAATTCGTATGGAACTTGGCGGCAATACCGAGGTGACATATCATCCTGGTTATTATGTACCATTTCAAAAAGTTTTTGACGTGATTGGATGGCAGGAAACTAGTACTGATGTAAAGGCTGAGAGAGCAAAGCGAGAAGAAATCTGGCATGTATTAGAGCAAGAAAGTCAAGATAAAAGAGAAGCAGAAGAGAAACGTTTACGAGAAGAAGCTGTTCTACTTGCAAAAGAGACCGAGGAGGTTATTCTTATCGTAGGTTTGGATCATCATCACGATGTAGAAGGTAATGATCGCGTAAGTTATGAGTTACCATATGCACAAGAAAAATTAATCGAAGAAGTACTGAAAGTGAATCCAAATACAATCCTGGTTGTCTATGCAGGATCTCCAGTTTCTATGCAGAAATTCTCTGGCAAAGCAAAGGCAATTGTTTGGAGCTATTATAATGGTATGCAAGGTGGCAAAGCATTGGCTGAAGTATTGTTTGGTATGGTCAATCCATCGGGAAAGTTACCTGAGTCAATGCCAAAGGAACTAAATGATTGTCCTGCTCATAAATACGGGGAATTTGGTAGAGAAGGAAGCGTTTATTATAACGAAGGTATTATGGTTGGATATCGTTATTATGATACTGAGGATATCACCCCAGAATTTTGCTTTGGACATGGACTTTCTTATACAAGTTTCTCCTATCATGATTTAGAAGCAAGAGTAAATAAAGAAAAAGGTGTATTCCTTAGTTTTAGTATTAGGAATACGGGGAATGTAGCAGGGGCTGAGATAATTCAGGTTTATGTTTCTGATCCAGTTTGCAGGGTTAAGCGTCCTATTCATGAATTAAAAGGATTTACAAAAGTATTTTTACAACCGGGAGAGGAAAAAGAGCTAATGATGGAGTTAAAGCCATCTGCGTTTACTTATTACTGTACTAAGAGTAAGAAGTTTGTATTGGAGGCAGGAGAGTTTATTATTGAGGTTGGTAGTTCTTCCAGAGATATTCGGATGAGTCAGACGGTAAAGATTGATTAGTTCATCCCAAAACTATGCCATGAACTCTTATGAAATGTCCTTACCAAAATCAAGGCAAAGCCAGTAGGTTTTCTACAGATTGTAATTGAAAGTATTTACATATTATGGTAAAATTAAGGAAAGAATAATAGTAAGGAGGTTCTATATGAAAGCTACGAATGCTATCGTACTACCTGCTTCAAAGGAAAAGTTTTATCTGCGCGGCAGTGTTATTTGTTCCATTCTTTCAGTTATACTTATGTTTTTACCATGGGTATCGGTATCCGGTAAGGAAGGAAAGTCGGGGTTTTTCTTTCTTTTCAATCTGGGAAGCTATATTGGGGAGGTAGTAGAATACACAGGAGAGAAGGCATTTGATTATACTGTATTACTTTTGTTTATTCCAGGACTTTTATTCTTAATTGGATTACCAGTACTACTAAGATTCTGGGTGTATGTAAAGAAGCAAAAGAGTAAAACTAACATTTTTATTGCTTGTAGGCGAACGATGCTGTATTTGATTGCCACTTCTTTAACAACAATTCTTTGCAATTTTATTATGTGGTATGTTGCGGTTAAGGAAATCCTATATGATTATAATCCAGTACAGCTAACAGTAGTTCCGTATCTGCTATTTATTATCTCTTGCCTTGGATATTTCCTATTTAATCTGCAATATTATCAGGAAGTTTTGGTAGCTGGAGGAAATACCTATTTCATTTTGCCAAAGAAATATGATAATGTTTCAAGTATGAATGATTAAAAAATCATTGAAAGAAACATTATGTAGTAAGAAAGTGTTACAATAAGTGGTTAGTTATATGCCGTTTGTAGCTTTCACGCAGCATAAAAGAAAATAGAATGCAGCATAAAAGAAAGTAGAAAAAGCAGCATAAAAGATGGAAGAAGTATCACAAAAAATAAAAGAAGAAAAGTGGGGGCAAAATAAGTGAAAATCTTATTTTGCCCTTTTTTATGGGAGTAAAATAAGTAGATATCTTAAAAGACATTAAGGTGTAAAATTATTAGATGAAATGCAGGAAAAGGAAGTGTCTTATCACCTTGACAGGACATTTTGGATGGATTATAGTAATACATATTGAATCTTGGAATTCTAGAAAATGTACGAGATTAGTATGATTTTTGGAATACAAGAAATTTTAGAAAAGGCGGGATTACAGATGGCTAAGGTTAGAACCAGATTTGCACCAAGTCCAACAGGGCGTATGCATGTTGGTAATCTAAGAACTGCACTTTATGAGTATTTGATTGCAAAACATGAAGGTGGAGACTTTATATTAAGAATAGAGGATACGGATCAAGAACGTTTAGTAGAAGGTGCTACAGAAATTATATACCGTACCATTGCAAAGACTGGATTAATTCATGATGAGGGTCCAGATAAAGATAAGGGATTTGGCCCATACGTCCAAAGTGAGCGTCAGGCAACCGGAATCTACTTAAAGTATGCGAAAGAATTGATTGAAAAGGGAGAAGCTTATTATTGCTTCTGTTCCAAGGAGCGTCTAGAGACATTAAAGAGTGCTGTTGGTGAGGAAGATGGAGAGAGTAAAGAAATAACCAAGTATGATAAGCACTGCCTTCATTTAAGTAAGGATGAGATAGAAGCAAATTTAGCAGCTGGTATGCCATATGTAATTCGTCAGAATATGCCGACAGAAGGAACGACATCTTTTACGGATGCGATTTATGGAACGATTACTGTTGATAACTCGGAATTAGATGACATGATTCTAATTAAGTCCGATGGATTCCCAACTTATAATTTTGCTAATGTTATTGATGATCATTTGATGGAAATTACTCATGTTGTACGTGGGAATGAGTATCTATCTAGTACACCAAAATACACCAGATTGTATCAAGCTTTTGGCTGGGAAGAGCCAGTTTATATCCATTGTCCATTAATTACAAATGAGGAGCATCAAAAATTAAGTAAGAGAAGCGGACACTCTTCTTTTGAAGATTTAATTGAGCAGGGATTTGTTACGGAAGCGATTGTTAACTTTATTGCACTTCTTGGTTGGAGTTCCACAACAAATGAAGAAATATTCTCCTTAGAAGAGTTGGTACGCGAATTTGATTATACTCACATCAATAAGTCTCCTTCCGTTTTTGATATGAATAAACTTCGTTGGATGAACGGTGAGTATATTAAAAGAATGGATAGTGAGAAGTACTATGAATACGCACTTCCATATATTAAGAAGGTAGTTACAAAAGACTATGACCTTAAATTTATTGCTGATTTAGTCAAGACTAGAATTGAGACCTTCCTTGATATTGCTGATATGATTGATTTCTTTGAAGAGCTACCAGAGTACGACATTGCAATGTTCACTCATAAGAAGATGAAGACGGATTCTGTGAATTCTCTCAAGGTATTACAAGATGTTCTTCCAAGATTTGAAGAACTGAACGATTACTCTGTATCCTCCATTGAGGCATTATTAATGGGTTATATTGCGGAAAATGGAATTAAGAATGGGCAAGGCTTATGGCCAGTTCGTACTGCAGTATCCGGAAAACAGTCTACACCAGGTGGAGCATATGAAATTATGAATATCCTTGGGAAAGAGGAAAGCCTTAGAAGAATACGTGTTGCAATCGAAAAATTAAGTTCTTCCCTTTCCTAAAGGGAATACACTTCTTAAAGTGAAAAGATGAAGAAACAGTATTTTCCATGTTCAATATGCACAAGGAAGATGCTGTTTTTTTTCATTATACTCTACTAGGAGCCAGCTTTGTTCTATGGTATGATAGTATTAGTTAAAATAATGTGAAGCTAAAGATATTCTAATGTTAGGAAGACAGAATCTTAATAGGACAGAATTAGAGGTTAGTTATGAAAACAGTGAATGAGGCGCAGGAGAGGGCAATAAAACATCATAAAGGGCCCATGCTTGTCTTGGCGGGACCAGGTTCTGGTAAAACCTTAGTGATAATTAAAAGAACGCAGCATCTTATCGAACAATATGGAATTGCACCAAATCATATCCTTGTTATCACATTTACCAAGGCGGCTGCTATGGAGATGCAGGATCGCTTTGAACGCTTAATGGGAGAAGGAAGATCAGGCGTTAATTTTGGAACCTTCCATGCAATATTTTTTAAGATATTACGATATGCTTATAATTACAGCGTTTCTAATATTATTACGGAAGAAGAGAGATACCGACTCCTACGTGACATTATACAATCGATGGAGCTTGAAATAGAGGATGAGAAAGAATTCCTAGAGGGTATTGGGTCAGAAATTAGTTTAGTCAAGGGTGAAAACATGGATATCTCTCATTACTATTCTATGAATTGCTCCGAAGAGACCTTTCAAGAAATATACAAGGAATATGAAAAGAAATTGCGGAATCAAAATAAGATTGATTTCGATGATATGTTACTCCTTTGCTACGAGTTATTATTAAAAAGGCCAGATATATTATCGCTATGGCAGCAGAAGTACCAATATATTCTTATCGATGAGTTTCAAGATATCAATCGGATTCAGTACGAAATCATCAAGATGCTTGCAAGACCTAAGAACAATTTATTTATTGTGGGTGATGACGATCAAAGTATCTATCGGTTTCGTGGTGCAAAGCCAGAGATTATGCTATCCTTTGAAGAAGAATATAAAGGAGCAAAAAAAGTTGTATTAAATAAAAACTACCGCTCAAAAGGGAATATTATTACAGGTGCGCTAAAAGTCGTTGGGAATAACAAAAAGAGATACCCGAAAGAGATACAATCTGTACATGAGCCGGGGAATGAGATTGATGTGAAATCTTTTTCGGATTTACAAGCGCAAAATCAAGCTATTCTTGAGGAGATTGATCGTTATCGTAAGATGGGGATGCGTTATTCTCAGATTGCAGTTTTATATCGAACAAACACTCAACCAGGAGCACTTGTAACAAAGCTAATGGAATATAATGTACCGTTTAAGATGAGAGATAATTTGCCCAATCTATATGAACACTGGATTGCTAAGGATCTGATTTGTTATATAAAGCTGTCTCTGGGAATCAGGGAACGGGGGCTTTTTTTACAGGTAATGAATCGGCCGAAGAGATATATTAGTAGAGAAGCGTTAGAGCAGACGGATGTGGACTTTAATACATTAAGAGAATTCTATATGGAAAAGCCTTATGTCGTAGAACGTATTGATAAATTAGTTTATGACTTAACGCTAATTCGAAGGACGAACCCCTATGCTGCGATTAACTATATCCGTAGGGCAATTGGTTATGATGATTACTTAAAAGAGTATGCAAACTTTCGTAGAATAAAGGTGGAGGAGCTCTATGACGTTCTATCAGAGCTTCAAGAAGAGGCAAGAGAATATAAAACGCATGAAGAATGGTTAAACCATATTGAAGATTATAAAGCAGGCTTAAAGGAGCAGGCAATGAAACAAAACCAAAAGGATGTGGATGGAGTGATATTAACTACATTTCATGCATCCAAGGGATTGGAATTTGATGTGGTAATTCTAATGGATGCCAATGAAGGAATTACACCTCATAAAAAAGCTGTGGTACCAGAGGATATGGAGGAAGAGAGAAGGATGTTTTACGTTGCGATGACCAGAGCAAAGAGCTATCTTCATATCTTCTATGCGAAACAACGCTATAATAAAGAACTATCTCCTTCTAGGTTTGTTGGGGAATTGCTTGTCAGCCCTATGGAACTAAAAGAGGGGATGAGGGTAAAGCATTCTATTTATGGGGAAGGAAGTATTAAGAAAATCGAAGAGAATAAGATAACCATTCATTTTGATAAGATATTTCTTCCAAAGGTACTCGATTTAGAATTTTGTATAAGAAATCAGATGATAAAATTGGATGATTAAGAGAAAATAAATCAGGGGTATCATCGTAATAAAGAGGTGGCTTTTAGAAGATGCCATTGATTGGATGATAAATTAATATTGACAATTTGATAATAAAAATATAATATTAAATACAATATTTTGAAAAGGCAGTGAAGAAAAGGAGTACATATTTTCTGAAACTTCAGAGAGAGAATGGAAGGTGCAAATTCTTGTGAAGAAATATGGAAGCAGTTTCTGAGCCATGAACCGAACAATTATAATATACAAGGATCAAAATGGTGTATAAGGTTAACATCAGAAAGGTATATTATTGATTCAGTAGACTTCATCGGGAGTCCGTCCGTTATAGTGGATACAGTTTTCCTCTATAGGTTTTATCTAGTGGTATGAACTGACATGAGAGCAGAGTTTTCTCTGAATATAGGTGGTAACACGGATTAATAATTCGCCCTATGCTGACTTTAGTTAGCATAGGGCTTTTTTTATTATTTATAGGATATTGCGCTGCAATTATTCATAAATAAAAACCTCTATGGGGTTTGTAACTTGTTGTATTAAAAATGGAACTATATATTATTTTTACAATTATAATGAAAAGGAGATTTGTGATGAAAATTATTGGTAAAACAAAAAAGCTTGATAATGTTGCTTATGATGTTAGGGGACCTGTTGTTAATGAAGCGGAGAGAATGATTGAACAGGGGATAAAAATAATGAAGCTTAACATCGGTAATCCAGCACCATTTGGATTTGAAGCACCGAATGAAATAGTTCGGGATATGATGTCAAACTTGTATCAGTCAGAGGGGTATTCGGATTCGAAAGGTATTTTCTCTGCTAGAAAAGCTATTATGCAGTACTGTCAATTGAAAAATATCCCTAACGTCGGTATAAATGACATTTATACTGGTAACGGTGTGAGTGAAATGATTTCTATGTCAATGCAAGGACTTCTTGATAGTGGAGACGAAATACTTATTCCTTCACCGGACTATCCGCTTTGGACAGCTGCTGCAACGCTCGCCGGTGGGAAAGTGGTTCATTATGTATGTGATGAGCAGGCAGACTGGAACCCTGACATTGATGATATTAAGAAAAAAGTTACGGATAAAACAAAGGGAATAGTAATCATTAATCCAAATAATCCAACCGGTGCATTGTATCCAAAAGAAATTCTTCTACAAATCGTTGAAATAGCAAGAGAATATGAATTAATTATCTTCTCTGATGAAATATATGACAGAATGGTAATGGATGATAGGGAACATATTTCCATAGCATCCCTTGCACCTGATCTAATGACTGTTACATTTAATGGATTATCTAAGTCACATAGAATTGCAGGCTACAGAGCGGGTTGGATGTGTCTTAGTGGGAATAAGTCGAAAGCTCAAGGATATATTGAAGGGTTAAACATTCTATCATCCATGCGACTCTGCTCGAATGTTCCAGCACAGCAAATTATTCAGACAGCGCTTGGGGGATATCAAAGTTCCGATGAACTTTTATATCCAGGTGGGCGTATCTATGAGCAACGCGAATATATTACTGAGAGACTTAATAGCATTCCGGGTATTAGTGCAGTAAAGCCGAAAGCAGCATTTTATATCTTTCCCAAAATTGATACTAAGAAATATAATATCTTGGACGATGAAAAGTTCGTACTTGACTTTCTAAAGAAACAGCATATATTAATGGTTCATGGCAAGGGCTTTAATTGGAAAGAACCAGATCACTTTAGAATTGTATATTTACCAAGAGTGGAAGAATTAAAGATAGCAATGGATAAGCTAGAGATGTTTTTAAGTGGATATCGAGGGTAATTGTAAAGTGACATAAAAAAAGTGAGAGTTTCAAAACTGTGGAAGCGAATAGGCTTCCTATAGTCTTAACTCTCACTTTATAATAATTTGTCTGCTTTCGTGCAGGCTATTTTTAGTTTTGCTCTTCTTCCTCGTCCTCTTCGCCAAATAGTTCGTCGAATTCTTCGGAATCTAAAAACTCATCAAATGCTTCAGAAACAGCATCAAATTCTGCATCGTCTTCGATGGACTCTAATTCGATTTCATCCCCATTTTGAATGAATTCATATAAGAATACCTCACCGTCTTCCCCAGCATCTTCTGGAAGTAATGCAATGTATTGTTTCTCGCCGCATGGGAATACAGCTATAATATCGCAAACAATTTCGGTATCATCCTCTAATGTTAATGTTACTTGATCATGAAAAAATTCATCGCTGCTGCAGTTACAGTTATCGCCATGTTGATCCATATTCTATACCTCATTTCCTTAAATTGTGGATATTAAATTCCACCTTTTGACTATAACAGATTCAATGTAAAAAAGCAAGGCTCTACTTTGTAATAGAGGACCGAAACACTTGTTCTTTAATTTTCAGAATGCTATAATGAAAAGGATAGATTACATAACTTGAGGAAGAATAAGATGAGTAATAATTTTCAGAATATCAGTAGAATATTAGAGAGTTTTTTTGATAGGATAAATTAGATAATAACTCATTGCATAGAACTAAAAGATGGGAGAAATCAAATGGGGGATACTGGTCTAAAATCAATAAAGATATCAGTTCGTAATCTAGTAGAATTCATCATGAAATCAGGAGATTTGGATAATAGTATAGGTAAGAGAGATCCAGATGCTATGCAAGAAGGTAGTAGACTACATCGAAAAATTCAACGAAAGATGGGGTCTGAATATCAACCTGAAGTAGCACTCCGTGTAGTGGTTCCGGTATCACGAGATGATATTGACTTTGAGCTTATTATTGAAGGCAGGGCAGATGGAATTATTACAAAATTTGAGCCGGCAATTGAGGGTGAGACAAAGGAAAATACTACGGTGTCTGGGCAATTGGCTGTGGGTGGGACAGAGAAGATGATTACTGGACTTGAACCACCAAGTGACGGAGAAATAAAAGGAAAGAGTCATGTTATCATTGATGAGATAAAATGTGTCTATGCGGATATTAATCAGATATCTGAGATGATACCGGTTCATCGTGCACAAGCCTTGTGCTATGCCTATATCTATGCTAAGGAGAGAGGGTTACCTAAGATAGGCATACAAATTACTTATTGCCATATTGAAACAGAGGCAGTCAGAATCCTATCGGAAGAACTTACGTTTGAGGAAGTATCAAGATGGTTTCAGAATCTGATTCAGGAATATTGCAAATGGGCAGCTTGGCAGATTAAATGGATGGATAGTAGAAATGAATCCATTAAACAGATAGAGTTCCCTTTTGAATATCGTCCTGGACAAAAAGATTTAGTAACAGGAGTTTACCGGACTATAATTCGAGATAAAAAGTTATTTATAGAAGCACCGACTGGTGTCGGAAAAACAATATCAACGGTTTTTCCCGCTGTTAAGGCGATGGGAGAAGGCTTTGTATCTAAAATATTTTATCTAACAGCTAAAACAATCACACGTACTGTAGCAGAGGATACTTATCAGTTACTATTAGCGCGAGGACTTTCCATGAAGCTCGTTACCATCACAGCAAAAGACAAGATCTGTATCCTTGACAAGCCAAATTGTAACCCGGCTGCATGTGAACGTGCCAAAGGGCATTATGATAGAGTAAATGATGCGGTTTTCGATTTGCTGACGAGTGAATCAAGAATATCAAGAGAGCTGATTGAAGTGTATGCTAAGAAGTATTGCGTCTGTCCATTTGAGATGTGCCTTGATGTGACCTTATGGGCAGATGGTATTATCTGTGATTATAACTATGCATTTGATCCAAATGTTTATTTAAGAAGATTTTTTGAGAATGACAAGAAACAGGATTATGTGTTCCTAATTGATGAAGCACACAATCTAGTTGACAGAGCTAGAGAAATGTACAGCGCTATGTTGTACAAAGAGGACTTTTTATCGGTTAAGGGTATATTAAAAGATAAATCAAAAACAATGGTCAAGAGACTGGAAGCCTGTAATGAGGTAATGCTAAGATTAAAGCGCGGTTGTGATGAAATAGAAGTATTAGAAGATGTCAATGATTTGGTACTTCCTCTTTTAAGACTGATGTCTGAATATGAAGAGTTTTTTAAGGAATATGGAGATTTTGATGGTAGAGAGGTTGTATCACAGTTGTTTTTTGATGTGAGAAATTTTCTAGCAATTCATGATATCTTAGGAGAAGATTATCTGATCTATTCAGACTATGATGAGGGTGGAAAGTTTCGTGTAAAGCTCCTTTGCATGGATCCCTCAAAAAACTTATTAACTTGTTTAAATAAGGGTAAGAGTGCTATCTTTTTTTCTGCAACGTTATTACCAATTACGTACTATAAGGAACAGCTTGGCGGTACCGAAGAAGATTACGCTATCTATGCACCTTCCCCATTTGAAGTTTCCAAAAGATTGTTAATGATTGCAAAGGACGTTAGTACGAAGTATACAAGACGTGGTCAAGAAGAATATGAGAAGATTGTTTCCTACATCGAAGGCTTTGTAAATGCAAAGGTTGGAAATTACTTTGTATTCTTTCCGTCCTATCAGATGTTACAGCAAATTGCTGAGTTAAGTGAGGGCAGAATTCCTAATTTGCTATTACAAAAGACTAGTATGGGAGAACTTGAGAAGGAAGAGTTTTTGGCATCCTTTGAGGAAAGTCCAACGCACACTAAGGTTGGTTACTGTGTTATGGGAGGAATTTTTTCTGAGGGAATCGACTTAAAAAAAGACCGTTTGATTGGCGCGGTAATTGTTGGAACGGGATTACCGCAGGTCGGTAATGAGCGAGAATTATTCCGTGGGTATTATGATGATCGAAATGGAACAGGTTTTGACCATGCTTACCTTTATCCAGGAATTAATAAAGTACTTCAGTCCGCCGGTAGAGTGATTCGTACTGTTGAGGATAAAGGTGCAATCTTATTACTGGATGAACGTTTTTTAAATTCTCAATACAAAAATTTATTTCCAAGAGAATGGGAACAATACGATGTTGTAAATCAAGGGAGAATGCTAGAACTATTGGAGGAGTTTTGGAGCAGGAACGAAGTGGGCAGGGTAGAGTGAAAGAACAAAAAGAGAAAGAGATAAAAAGTAAAGAGATAAGTAAAGTTAAATAAGTTAGTTTTTCTTAATAGTATTCGTTTCTTTCATATTCATGGCAAGGAAAAGTACGCGAAGCGCGCTTTTCCTTGTTTGTAGATTATTAGAAAATAACCTAACGGACTAAAATAAATCCTTATAAAGCTGTATTCAAATACAGTGTAACATTGTTTGTGGCATTATCAATAAAGCTCTTAAAAATAGGCTATTTCATAGGTAACTATTTTCCTATGTTATTATGCTAACTTGCTCCTTCGTACAGCTAAGTGTAATGTCTGTATGATATCCATGAACTTCGCCATCTGTATGAACAAATAACGGAGAGTTTGTATGAATGGATACAGAATCACAAGTAAGCATCTGAACACCTCTGATCTTTGTATGCTTACCAAAAATGATTGTTGGCATAAGAAACAACATTTTTATTTTCGATAAATTAGATACCATACAAATAGAAAGTTTTCGATCATCATCACTGGCATCAGGAGCCATCAAAAGACCGCCACCTTCACACTTATGTATCAGGGATGCCAAAAATATTAAGTTTTTTATTGAATAAGTGATACCATCTGCGATTACGGTAGCATCGGTTGGTTTAGTTGCAAAGATTTCTTTGATTGCAATTATGGTGTATGTTAATTTGCCAAGACCAAATTTATTCAAAACATTTTTAATTTTTGAGGTTAATGCAATATGACAAACGGAAGCATCGTAACCAATTCCTGAGCTTACAGAAAATCTTCTAGAGAACCCATCCTCAAATGTTACTTGTCCGTGGTCCACGACACGTATCTTCTTTGGGTTTAGTACCCTATCTAGTGCATTTTTTGGTTTTTTTGGTAATAATAATCCGCGAGCAAGGTCGTTGCTGGAGCCCATTGGTACGTATCCAAGTAGAACATCCTCGTAATTGTCAATACCATTAATAACTTCATTAGCGGTTCCATCTCCACCAACAATTACGATTGTTTTTCTTTCGTTATCTCTTGCACAGATTTCTTTTGTGATCTGTGTTGCATGACCACGTCCGGTGGTAAAGTATTCTTGGTAATCTATCTGTTCGTTCTCTAAACGTTGTCTTAACCCAAGCCATAATTCTTTGGCTTTTCCAGTTTTGGAATGTGGGTTTATAATAAAGTGATACATTCGCGCTCCTTTTCATGCTAAGTTTCATTATAAAACTACAGCAAATTGGAAGATATATATGCTTATCTTATCTAATTTAATTCGGGATGTCAACAGAACTTTCCGCCAGTAATGGTAGAAACATGTTATAACAAAAACCAATGATATTTCGTTACTTTTATTAAAAAGAGGTGGAAGACATTGTAATTTTTAAAGATTACGGTATAATTATTAAAAACAAAACTTATAGTAATCTTATGAAGTAATACTGATTCGTAAAACAGCTAATTGTA
>ERZ791922.252-NODE-252-length-41960-cov-3.440735_pt1 | contig 41960 bp, 32 predicted proteins | sample MGYA00510134_ERZ791922 | MGnify/ENA primary metagenome ERZ791922 (study PRJEB30046, sample SAMN00792101) | human gut metagenome | study: EMG produced TPA metagenomics assembly of the A metagenome-wide association study of gut microbiota in type 2...
ATACTTTTAAAAAATCTAAAATCTCCTGCAATGTTTCACCCATTTCTAAGACAGTTAGCCATGAAATCAGGGTTACAAAGTATTAAGTAGTAGCTACGAGGATGGAATGCTGGATGAATGGCTAGAAAAATCACTGTCGTAATACATGCTAAAAAAGTGATTCACCGAATAGCTTTAAAATATCCATAAAAGTGGATAGTGAGTTATGGGACAATAGCAAAACCGGCTGCATGCTGGTGTAATTCCCTTCTGGTAGAGGTTTGATGTATTTTTCTCTGAGTTCATCAGCAAGTTGCTGATTGTCATTTATAGAAAATGCCACCATTTAATATATATGATTATTAGATGTATGTAATCTCATATTTGTGTATCTTTATAAAAGCTTATTATTATTAAGTGACCATGTGCTAGAGGTCTTTTTAAAATATACAAATTATGGTAGAATGTTTTTCATATATTAGCTATAATAGCATTATTAAACCGAATTTAGAATTTGTAGCGTGATTATCAAATAAGAAATTGATGTTAATGTAAAGTTAGATATAAATTAAACAGCAATAACTAAGTAAACATATCGGTATACCCAATGGAAATCCTATCGTTATGGTTGGATAAAGTGTAATATAAATAACTTATGCTATCGAATAGAGGGGAACCACATGGAAATCAAAAAAGAATACATGATAGGGCAAGGTAATACAGCTGAAATATACAGGCTTGATGATAATAAAATATTAAAATTGTTTCGGCATGGAATTTCGAAAGAAATTATTGAAAGAGAATATCGAAATGGTTGTTACATACAAAAAAAATTAGATTGTATTCCTAAAGTATATGATATGGTTGAGATAAATGACAGATTAGGAATAATATATGAAGAAATTAAAGGAACAGATATGCTAAATGTCATGGTGACTTCGTTGTGGAAGATTAATGATTATGCAAAAAAATTAGCACATTACCATTTAGATTTACAAATACCGATTATAAATAATATCTGCACAGTAAAAGAGAAACTAGAAGAGGATGTCAATGCTGTAGATGTACTTTCTAATGAAAATAAGGAAATCGTTCGAAAATATTTAATGCAGTTGCCCGAAGGCGATGAATTATGCCATTTTGATTTTCATCCAGGGAATATTATGATAACAGATAATAAAGCGGTTTTTATAGATTGGATGACCGCTTGCAGAGGGGATACATGCGCTGATGTTGCGCGTACATGCATTATGTTAAAGTATGGAGAAGTTGCACAGGCACCTTGGGTTTTGAGAAAACTATTTTCTTTTTTTCAACATCATATATATAAGATATATATAAAAGAATATCTTATGATTTCAAAAAGAAATATTGAAGATATTAATCGATGGGAGTTGCCTGTTGCTGCAGCAAGATTACGAGAATGGATTTCAGATAATGAAAAACGAGTGTTGGTTCAATTGGTAAATGAACATTGCGAGAAAATAGCGACAAATCAAAATAATTCTAGAAACTACTAAAATAAACAGATTGCTTTATAGACTTGTGTAAACAAGAGGTTCCTTAACTGCTGAGGTTAACTTATTAAGTGTGTTATCAAACTAAAAAAGACAAAAGATAAGTGGTATAATATGGAATAAAATAAATGTGAATTAATTTTATGTTGGAGCTAATTATTAAGTGATTTTAAAGTGCTAGTCTTATATGAGGAGGAGAATGAAAAATAATAAACCAACGATACTTAAGACGATAATTGCTATCCTGACAATCAGCATATTATTAATAGGATTCATAGCGTGTTCAGCAAGAAATGGGGAATATCCCGATTATTATCAAGTTACGAATAAGGAGGCAAACGGTTCAATCAGTAATCAAATCAAACCATCGGAGGATTTTTATCAAAGTATAAATAAAAGTCTTATTGAGGAGAAATTAACACAAGGATTTGGGCGATGGAATTGGAAAATAGATTTTGAAATAGATTCAAATAATAAAATTCAAGGTATTATACGTGATTTGGTGGAAATGGAAGAAAGCCTAGCAGATGGTAGTATAGAAAAGAATATACTTTCTATTTATTATTGTGCAAAAGGAAGTTCTAAGGATCAAGGAAAGCAATGGAATCTATTAGTAGATGTGATGAGGGATATTAGAACTTCGACAACAGTACAAGATTACGTGAATGCAGTCGCAGATTATACTCATAAGTATGGAAAGGATAATTTATTCTGTATTACAATTGCACCTGATTCAAAAAATACGAAAGAATATAGTGCATATCTTGAACTACCATCTCTTTCTTTGGAGCAAAAAAGCTATGATCATTTAGAGGAAACTGAGGAATATAAGCAATATGTGAGCAAGGCAAATGGATTTTTCATGCTTCTTGGGAAAACGGATGCTGAAGCAGAATATTCAGTAAAACAATTAATAGAATTTGAGAAAAACTTTGCACTTCTGAAAGGGGAAATGCAGAAGTATAAGGGTATCGATGAAGAATTTACTACATATACCAGTGATGAACTTGCTAAAATATTTACTAATATAAACGTATACGAATTATTAAAGCATATGGGATTCGAACAGGAGCAAAAACTTTATACAAAAGAATCTAAAAAACTACTTGAAATGATGAATGAATATTTAAGCGAAGAATCGCTTCAGTTACTAAAGGATTATTCCATGTACAGTATTTATCGGGAGTTTGATTGTGGAATAACCTATGGAGGGATGAATTCTGAAAGTAATATGGATGTTGTAGAAGAAAGTTCTGAAGTTGATATTCAGGTAGTATGGACAACTACTCAAGTGATGTCTGAGGAGATTGGGCAGCTCTATGCAAGGAAGTATCTAACCGATGATTCAAAAGAAGATATTCAAGCTATGATTCAAGACATTCTTCAACAATATGATAAAAATATAAGCAAATTAACTTGGATGTCAGACATAACGAAGCAACAAGCTAGGAAGAAATTGGCTTCAATTCAAGTAGAACTTGGATCCCCGAAACAATTACCAGAATACAAACAAAATCTAATAATTAAATCTGTAAACCAAGGGGGAAGTTTATTATCAAATCTACTTGAGATTGAGCAAAAGAAGACCATGGAAGCTTACTCTAAGTTACAGCAGTCAAATTCAGCAATAACCTGGCGTTCTCCAACTTATGCCGCGGATGCCTACTATGATGAGAAACAGAATACAATATTTTTACCAGCTGCTAATTTTCAACCACCATTTTATGATGAAAATGCAGATTATGCAACAAATCTTGGCGGTGTTGGAGTGTTAATCGCACATGAAATATCACATGCATTTGATGTGAAAGGTTCTAGATATGATAGCGATGGGAATCAAATCAATTGGTGGCTCGAGGAAGATAGGGACGAATATTTAAAACGAACACAGCTAGTGGTAGATTATTATAATTCGCTTCAGATGGTTCCAGGCGTTTTTGTCAATGGAGATATTACCTTAGATGAAAATATAGCTGATCTTGGTGCAATTTCATGTGTGACAGCTCTGCTAACAAAAGAGGAAGATTTAAAAAAGTTATATGTAAATTATGCATATTGCAAGGCGGAAGGTTTCGAGTCGGATGATCTTGCAGCTTTAGTTTATCTTACGAATGATCATGCACACAATACCATTCGAGTGAATGCAGTGTTGAGTTCCAATGATTTATTTTACGATGTATACGATGTTATAGAAAAAGATGGAATGTATGTGCCACCAGAGAAACGTGTAAGTATATGGTAGGTGTTATATAAGGATATGTCCCGCTCTTTTATATTTAATTGCTCAAACTTACTGTAAAGGTAATGATAATGAGTTTGACGATGCATCTATATTCGTTATTGTTTTATGTGGAATAAAATAGTTAGTTGGTCTTGTATTTAATAAATTATATAAGAGCTACGACAATTCCTAACCTATATATAAATATTGAATAAGGAGATTTCCTATGGCAATACAACAGTTAACAAAGTTAGATTTAGAAAAGAAAGAATTAGAGTGGTTATATGTTCCTGATGTCGAGTATTTTGAATATGAAAATTGTAAGAGGTATTTACAGTTAATCATACCATACAAACGAAACTGGGAAGAAAATAAAAAATATCCATTAGTTCTATTTATCCAAGGTTCTGCATGGCACAGACAAGAAATGTATAATAACATACCAGATCGTGCTGAATTAGCAAAAAGAGGTTTTGCAGTAGCACAGGTGCAATATCGGGAATCAGAATTGGCTCTTTTCCCTGCGCAAGTGATAGATGCTAAGAATGCCATTCGTTTTATCCCGTCGATTGCAGAAATGTTTCATATTGATACTGAGAATATATTTATTAGCGGGGATTCCTCGGGAGGTCATATCACACTTTTGACTGGGCTTACTGCCGATTATGGTGAACTTGATTTAGAAGGAAAGAACAAAGGGACTTATAAGATTAAAGGAATCATTAGTTATTGTGCACCGACTGATATGATGCTTTCAGAGGGAAAGGGACCGATAGAGGATTTATTGGGAACAGATCATATCTCAAACGTCCCAAATCTTGCGAAAAGTGCATCCTGCGCAACATATCTATCCAAAGAAAGAAATATTCCGCCAATACTGATGTTTCATGGCATGCAGGATGAAATTGTTTCCATAAAACATAGTCGTGATTTCTTTGAAAAGTTAAGAGAGTTCGATAAAGAGGTAGAGTATTATGAATTAGAAAAGGAAAATCATTGTCCACCAACATTTTGGGGTAATGAAGTATTAGATATTGTAGAAAGATTTCTAAGAAAGAACTGTAACTAATTCATAACACCTATATATTTAGTGAATAACGGGTGGGATTTAAACTGTACATAATCCAATGGAGTGTAGAATTTTCTTGATTTATCGTATGAGTAATTTCATGTAAAGTGTTTAGACTTCATCAGAGCGGATCAATTCCTTCAATTCAGAAAGGAAACCTCTTAACAGAAAGATAGATAAGCTTAACAATAAGCTTGATTTATCTTTCTATTTATGGTATGTTTTTTAAAATTAATTTCTATAAATTGCTGCTGATTATGTCTCTTATTAAAGACAAGGAAAAGCTTGCAATCATGACTTGCTTTTCCTTATTTATTCTATTGGTCATAGTGAGTAGAAAGAACAAACATATAAAATTCAATGAAAGAGGTGTCTACATGTTTAGAGAAATGCGTAGAATAAAACAGGCATTGTCAACAGAGGAGAGCATAACAATCCTCAACAGAGGTACGTCTGGAGTATTGGCTGTTCATGGAGATGATGATTATCCATATGCTGTCCCACTTAGTTATGTACATACCGATTCTAAACTCTATTTCCATTGTGCGTATACTGGTCACAAGCTAGAGGCTATTACAAAGAATAGCAAAGTATCTTTTTGTGTGATTGATCAGGATAATGTTGTTCCGCAAGAATATACAACTTATTTTCGAAGTGTCATTGTTTTTGGTAAGGCACGTGTCTTAGAAGAGGAAGCAGAAAAGAGGAGTGCACTTGAAAAATTAGCGAAAAAATACTCGCCGAATCATGAGCAGGGGAGTTTACAGGAAATAGAGAAGCAACTCAATCGTGTTTGCCTTGTCGAGTTGGAGATTGAGCATATGACAGGGAAAGAGGCAATTGAATTGGTAAAGGAAAAGCAACTCAAGAATTAGAGTTTGGGAGTGTTGTAGAATGATCGCAGTAGCAATCATTTTACAACACTTTTTTAATAGATAATAAGCCTGAGTGGTGAAGCCACTTTTTTCTGTTTCAATTTATCTCTTTGGAAAAATAGTTGGAACCATAAAAGTAATAAACTGATCAATCGTCATTTGCGAATTAAAGTTCCACTTGGTTACCGTGGCTAATATTCCGGAAAGATAAAATTCTGCTAAAAGCTCGATCTGATAATCACTATAACCCTCGGTTTGGACAAATAATCGGTTTAAAAGTGGCCAAAGGATTTCTTTTAGGCGGGTTGTGAATTGGGGATCACCGTGATCGCTTAATAGTACTGCAGAATACTTTGAATAGGTTTGCATCAGCTCCACAAAGGTACCCATATTTTTAGAAATTTCAAAGGTATCATTTACACATAGATATTCCATAACTGCTTCTTGTATTTTATCCAAAATATAGTTTTCAATTTGAGTGAGGATATCATAAACATCCTTGTAATATAGATAAAAAGTTCCACGATTATATCCGGCAAGTTCAGTGATTTCCTTAATGGATATCTTTTCGACTGGCTTTTCGGTATAAAGTATCCAAAAGGCTTCTCTTAAGTTTGCCTTGGTTTGTTTCGTAATCTGGGGTTGCTTTTTCATACGGATATCCTCCTTTGAAAATATGATAACACAACAACAAGCTTGCTTCAAGTTACTCAACATTCTGTCTAGTATTGTTGATTGATGAACGGATTCAGGATGTGTATACTGTAATTTAGTCAACAGGTTGTTGAATAACAAAAGGGAGAGAAAATTATGGGATACATTGAATTTAATCATATATCTAAAGAATACCAAACAGGTGAAACATCCATAAAAGCACTTGACGATGCTACATTTCATGTGGAAAAGGGAGAGCTTTCGGTTGTATTAGGGGCTTCCGGTGCTGGAAAGACAACAGCACTTAACATATTAGGAGGTATGGATGTTCCGACCTCGGGGCAGATACTGGTGGATGGTAAGGATATAACAAAATACAATAAAAAGCAGTTGGTTGATTATCGGCGTTCAGATATTGGATTCGTTTTTCAGTTTTATAATCTAGTTCCAAACCTGACCGCATTAGAAAATGTAGAACTGGCTGTTCAGGTTTGTAAAGATGCATTGAATGCATCGGACACGATGGATAAGGTTGGTCTCTCAGAGCGAAAGGGGAATTTTCCAGCACAGCTTTCTGGTGGTGAGCAGCAACGGGTATCAATTGCACGAGCGTTGTCAAAAAATCCGAAACTTCTGTTATGCGATGAACCTACTGGTGCGTTAGATTACCATACGGGAAAGCAGATACTGCAGTTGTTACAGGATACCTGTAGAAAAGAGAATATCACCGTGATACTCATTACCCACAACTCGGCGCTAGCTCCAATGGCAGACCGTTTAATCCGATTTAAAAGTGGGAAAGTAATTGAAATTACTCAGAATGAGAATCCGACGCCTATAGCAGAAATTGAATGGTAAAAAGTACGAAAGACCGTCTGATGACAGAATGAGAGGAAATATGAAAAAAGCATACAATCAAGATATATGGCGTTCTATGAAAAAAGGGAAAAAGCGTTTTATCTCCATTATGTTAATTACTGCTTTAGGGGTTACCATGCTGACAGGAATTAAAGCTGCTTGTGAGAATTTACGTTATTCTGCGGACCACTTTTTTGACAAGCAGAAGCTCTTTGATATTAGTGTTGTTTCAACATTGGGATTAACTAAAGATGATGTACAGTCGCTTATAGATCTGGAAGAAGTTTCTCAGGTAGAGGGAGCGTTTAGTAAAACCGTCTATACTCAGAACGGGGAAAAAAAGCAGAGTGTTGAAATTAAAACTTTTCGTGAAACAGGAATCAATGTTCCTTATCTTATAGAAGGAAACCTTCCACGAGAAGCAGATGAGATTGCGGTAACAGAAAAATACAGGAAAGAGACCGGAAAATCAATTGGTGACACGGTAATTATTGAAGATAAAATTGAGGAAACAGAGAATAACGCAAGAATAGAGGGAGATACAAAAGAGGAGGCAAATAAAGAAGCAGATAAAGAGGCAGATAAACAAGAAGATAAACAAGCAGATAAAGAAGCAGATAAACAAGCAGATAAAGAAGATAAACAAGCAGATAAAGAAACAGATAAACAAGCAGATAAACAAGCAGATAAAGAAGAAGATAAACAAGCAGATAAAGAAACAGATAAACAGGTAGATAATGAAGCAGTTAAAAAAGCAGTTAATGAAGCAGATAATCAAGAAGTTAAAGAGATAGGAGATATCAAAAAGGAAAACGAGGAACCGACGTTTACAAATAAGGTTTATAAAATTACCGGAATTGTTACAGATGTTATGGATGTCAATAGTAACGATGGAGCGGCATCATTTCGTTCCACCACTACAACAGATTATACATTTTTTGTATTACCAGAAGCAGTAAATTCGGATATCTACACAGCAGTTTATCTGACACTGGCTGATAGCAGTAAACTGTTATGCTATTCAAAGGATTATGAAAACTATATAACACAGGTAATAGAGACGATTGAATCCCAGCTGAAAGGGAAAAGAGAACAAGCGCGTTATGAAGAGATTACTGGCGAGGCTTACAGGAAGCTTTCAGATTCTGAACAGGAGATGAAAGAAGGCTTTGCTAAGACAGAGCAAGAAATTGCAAATGTAGAAGCCGAATTTGGAGCAGAAGCAGTTATAGATAGCAAAAAAGAATTTGAGGCAAAGCGAGCACAAGCAGAGGTAAAACTAGAGAAAGCGCGGAAAGAAATTGAAGATATTGATATGCCACAGTGGTATGTACAAGACCGTACCTCTTTAAGTGGTTATGGGAATATTAAAAATGATGCTGCCAGCATAGAAACAATTGGTACCATATTTCCTATTCTTTTCTTTGTTGTTGCAATTCTAATCAGTTTGACAACAATCACCAGAATGGTTGAGGAAGACCGTGGGTTAATAGGCACATATAAGGCATTGGGCTTTAAGAACAGGGAAGTTAGAAGAAAATATCTATTGTATTCTCTTATGGCATGTCTTTTAGGAGGAATTCTGGGAGATCTCTTTGGGTTTATTGTATTACCCAAAATAATATTTATCATCTTTCAAACAATGTATCTTCTACCAGAATATCTCTTGAAGTTTGATCTGATTTATGGTCTAGGAGGAATTTTATTATTTATCATTGGAATCGTCGGAGCAACGACTCTCTCATGTCATGCAGAATTAAAACATATGCCAGCCGTGCTGATGAGGCCAAAATCTCCACGGTCAGGATCACGAGTTGCCTTAGAGTATGCGACACCTATATGGAGAAGGCTGTCTTTTTTAAATAAAGTAACAGCCAGAAACTTATTTCGATATAAAAAACGTATGATAATGACGGTATTTGGAATTATGGGATGTACTGCTCTGGTGCTTTGTGGATTTGCCATTAAGGATTCTGTAACTGATCTGATGCCAAGGCAATATGAAAATACCTATCGTTATGACATAATGGCAGTAGCATCTACGAAAGAAAATGAAAAGTTGCTGTCCTATATCAATAAGGATGAAAATATTACCGATTATATCAATGTTCAAATTGATTCGATTAAAATAAAAAGTATAGATGGTAGAGAAGAAAAGGTGCAACTGCTTGTAGTGCCAGATGGAAAAACCTTAGAGTCGTTTATTCATTTGGAAAACATAGAAGGTAAAGAAGTTAGTTTAGATGAACGGGGAATTATAGTTACCCAGAATGCAGGTGATGTACTGGATTTTACAAAGGGGGACATGGTTTCTCTGCAAAATTTAAAACTGGTACAGGCAAACGTGGAAGTCAGTGAAATAGTCAAAAATTATCTCGGAAATAACGTGTATATGTCTCAGAAAGTTTATGAAAGTTTGTTTGGCCCGTATGAACCAAATGGTGTGTTAGCCAATTTGACAGATACGGTTAGGAATCCGTCTGATTACTCAGAGGAACTAGCAGGAAAAGATGGAGTACTTTCTGTAATTAGTACAGAAAAATTAAAAGAGGAATTTTCATCTGCATTTTCCCTCGTCAATATGGTAGTCTATCTCATAATTATAATGGCAGCAGGATTGGCATTTACGGTATTGTTCACATTGTCTACGACAAATATTTCAGAACGAGAGCGAGAACTGGCAACGATTAAGGTACTTGGTTTTTATGATAAAGAAGTACATCTTTATGTGAATAAAGAGACATTTATATTGACGGGAATAGGTATTCTTCTTGGATTACCCTTAGGATATTTGCTAGGAAACGGTTTAACTTTTGCACTTAAAATGCAATCTATTTATTTCGCAGTTTCCATACACCCAATTAGCTATGTGATTTCTGCTGTAATGGCCTATGTTTTTGCATTGTTGGTGAATTTGATAACTGACCGGTCGTTAGATGTAATTGATCCGATAGAGGCTCTAAAAAGCATAGAGTAGTAAAAACTAATGATAAACTAATTGGTACCTTCATTGGGAGCAATATGGATAGAGAGAAGTTGAGCATAGGGGACATAAGCTGATGTCATTTTGCCTGCTTCTCTCTTGTTATTAGTTTTTTAATTATTAAGTTAAAAAAAGCTATTGAATATTTCATTAATTAGAGATATAGAAAAATATGGTATTACTAATCTGGTATATATTGTAAATTAGACTTGGTAATGGTATAATAAAAATTACTTAATCTCAAGCAACATAGAGTTTAATAGTAAGTTAACAACTGGTTTATAGGTGTTGTTTTATTATTGTCAGGTTCAATTCTTATACCATCAATAGTTGGGTTAAGGAAATGGAAGCATCCTTGAGTGGTATTTAGGTGAGAAAGGACTGGAGTATAGAGAAGACTTACAAGAACTTAAGAGGTTTTTATTTAATGAAATATTACCCATTAAGTGATTTGGAATACTTTACATAAAGAGGCTAGATTAATCTGTTTCGTAATCGTACATATTTGTTGAAGCTATATAGCAAAATTTAACTATTACTATTGAAGCGTGGAATAATATGGGATATAATAAAAGATACTAAGCCAATTTATGTTAAAGGTTATGAATATTTACTTAAGGGGATTTTATAATGAAAAAAATGAAAGCTATATTTTTAGTGGGAATCATGTGTTTGGCATTAACAGCATGTGTTGAAAAAGGTTCAAGTACAACAGATGCGAAAAATTCAACAGAAAAAGCAAAAGAAGGCAAAAAGAAAGAGAATTTAACTTTAGAAGATTTTGATGAGCTTTTATCAAGTTTGCCAATTGCTGTTGTGAGTACAGAATATGTAGTACAAGATGAAAATTATAAAAGCTTATATCCAGATATGTTGCAAGCTATACTAAAAAATAATACGGAATTAGACATTAAAGATGCCGTTGTAGCTTTTGTTGGATGGGATGAAAATAACTTACCAGTTAAAATATCAGGTAACATTGATTTTAGTGGTGGTGACTACATAAAAAAGGTAAATTTTTCAGATACGAATTTGGTACCCGGGGGGCAAACCGGAGAAGACAAAGGATTTTCTGTCAACGAAAAATGTGGTATAAGTTCGTTCAAAGCTATCGTTGTTTCGTATGAAGCATTTGATGGTTCCACTTGGAAAAATCCATATTATGATGAATTTGTCTCCCTATATGAAGGGAAAAAGTTTGACTCTTCATTAACAGTAGAGGTAGAAATAGAAGAAGTTATTGTGGAAAATCAAAAAAAATCAGAAGATATTAAGGAAGAATCTATTAGTAATGCTGAGTTAGATGAAATTATTAAAAATCAAGATATTGCTGTATTAAGTACAAAATATGTTGTTCAAGACGAAAATTATAAAAGCCTGTATCCAGACATGTTACAAGTTATATTGAAAAATAATACGGAGCTAGATATTAAAAATGCCATTGTAGCGTTTGTTGGATGGGATAAAAACAACTTACCTGTTAAAATAAAGGGTTCTCTTGATTTTACTGGTGGAGATTATTTAAAGAAAGTTGATTATTCAGATATTAATATGATTCCAGGCGGTGAATTTGGAGAAGACTCAGGTTTTTCAGTAGATGAGAAATGTGAGATCAGCACCTTCAAAGCTATCGTTGTTTCTTATGAAGCTTATGATGGAACAACTTGGAAGAATCCATATTACGATGATTTTGTTTCTCTTTATGAAGGTGAAAAAGCAAAGTAATTAATACATGATATTAGAATTGCTTATTTATTTAATGCAAATAATAAGTCACAAATTTGTAATTTGAAAAGGAAACTATTGATTGTTCAGTTTCCTTTTTTAATATTAGGAATGGGGTACATGAAAAAAATTAACTATAATACTAAAATAATTCACTTTATATAGTAATTTTATTGATACAGAAGGAGCGGGTGGGCACATGAAAAGAATAACATCCTCAAAAAAGTTCATTTATAGAATTTTTATCCTTCTTTTTATGATTGATATTTCTTTTAGTGTCATACCGAGTGGGATTATCCAAAGCTATGGACTATTTGGAGAATTAACCTCAAACGTAGCCGTGGAGAAACAAGAGCGTAGTATCCTATCGAAATCAATAAAATATAGTATTAAAAAACGCTATAAACCAATACCAGTAAGAGAACAGATGAAATTAGAGTATGAATGGTTATTACTTGTAATAATAATTATTCTAACTAAGTATTTGATGTCTGGAGTGATATTATCAAAGGTTAAAACACCTGTTGTTATGAGAGTACGTATGAATAATTGAACCCTTTTTTATCATTTATATGAATAAAAAAAAAGGAGAAACGTATGTTTGAAGAAGATTATATTATGCGTCTAATTCATCAAGTAATCAGAACTTTATTAAAGTTGCTTTTTAATATAGATACAGAAAAGAAGGAAGAACTGATTATTATTGTAAATGAGACAGAAGAAAAGTATGATGAGCTACTTAACCTCATAGATCAGGGACAGATTAACGAAGCAGAAAACCAGCTGTTTGAAAAGCTAAATTCCAAGGATATACAACAATATAAGAGAGCGCTTATATTTTACGCATATTTAAATGATAAAGATGATGATTTTCTGAGTGATCATGATTATTCTAAAAGAGAAATAGCGGAAGGGTTAAAATATGTATCAGAAATTTATGGATATGGAAGTATGGTAAATGCACTGTTTAGTATAATTTCAGAGTAGACTTAATCTAGGCAGACAACAGGGATAATCGTCATGAAATTATATTGGTATTAGAAGCAAGGGACTGATCTTTTACAGATATATTCCTATTCAAATAAGATGGTAGGCATTAAAATTAAAAAACCTCTTTTGTTATTTAAGATAATCTAACAAAAGAGGTTTTCTATGTGTTTGATTGGTTCTTGTGAATATACCTTTTCATTGATTTTTTATATATGAAAAGGTATAATTTGGATAAATCATATATGAGTTCCAACCATCGTTCATTTCATGTGGGATTTATTTTGATGGGTTTTTATTGTATGAGTATTTTTATTAATAATATTAATAATTAACATATGTCATATAAATTAACGATATTAAATCGATAAAACGAATATGCGAAATATATTACGTAATGATGATTTAAAACTTTAGAAGAGAAAGGAGCTATACAATGGTACAAGCGATTATTCATATTGCGTTAGTTGTAGAAGATTATGATAAAGCGATTGATTTCTACACTAAAAAATTACATTTTAATCTGATTGAGGATACCTATCAAGCGGAACAAGATAAAAGGTGGGTGGTAGTATCACCTCCAGGTTCAAATGGAACAACGATATTGCTTGCCAAAGCGTCTAAACCAGAGCAAGAGACGTTTATTGGTAATCAAGCGGGTGGAAGAGTTTTTTTGTTTTTAGGAACTGACAATTTTGATAGGGATTATCAAGAAATGATTGAGCAAGGAATTGAGTTTGTGAGAGAACCTAAAGTACAGGATTACGGGAAAGTTGCTGTATTTAAAGATTTATATGGAAATCTATGGGATTTGGTACAGTTTCATGAGAATCATCCTATGAATGCTAGGGTTAAATAAAATCAAAGTATAACCTTCTATCAATTCGTATTTGCTCGTATTTGTAGAATTAGAACGGTTGTAACGGTTGTAAAATTTAGGAGGAAAAGTAGATGGTTACAGAGAATATAAAACATACAATATCTTTTCTTAAGGATAAATTTCTTATTGAAAGTGAAGATAAAAAATTTCAATATCGTTACGAACATACCCAACGGGTTGCTGCCATCGGTCAACAAATAGCAGTAAAAGAAGGCATGAATGAGGAAGCTCTTGTCATTGGATGTCTATTACATGATATAGGATACATAGAATGTTCAACCGAAGAAGATTATGATTTGCATGGTAGAATATCTGCAAGAATCGCAAGGGAATTCCTTGAATCGATTCAGTATGATGAGGATTGGATTCAAACAATCTGTTATGGTATCTATATTCATACGGAGGAAAAGCCACAAAAAGACCCTACACCGTTTGAGTCTAGCATCGCTGATGCAGATAATATTGATCGCTTTGATGCTTATCGTTTATATGAGAACTTAAAGTATAGTGCAATTGAAAAAATGCAACAAGAGGAAATAGCAACATTATCATTAAAGCGTATTGCTAGATTAGATGAACTAAGGGATTATTATTTTGGTACAGAAACGGGAAGAGAAATGTGGATGGATAAATTGGCATTTCAGAAAGCATATTATGAGCGATTGTTATCTCAAATGGAGTTAACACTTTTCTAGGAGATTAAGATCAAAGAGAGGAGTGATTATTTTGATAAAGATGAAACATGAGATACAAGGAAGTATCCTTGATATTGGAGGTGGAGGCGAAGGTGTAATCAGTAGTATCTATGGAAAAGATGTAACAGCGATTGATTACAGAAAAGACGAATTAGACGAACTCCAATATGATTCTATGAAATTGGTTATTAATAACGACTTACAGAGGAAGAACATTCTGCAAAGATTGTTCTTCCTCTTCTTATGTTTTTTAAAGATTAATATACACAAAATTGCCCCGAAATAAGTAAAAAAATATATTTCACACTTGATTATTTTATTGTAAAGTTATAATATATAAATAATAACGATAATTATTACTACAACAATATATAGTATTAAACTTAAAGATATCTAAAAAGACAATACTATATATTGCAACCAACAAAGAAGAATAGGGTGAACAAAAACTATGGATATTATGATTAAAAAGCGAAATCAAACTTATGAGCCGTTATGTGTAGAAAAGACCAAGAGAATGATAGCGTTTGCTTGCGAAGGTTTGGAAGGGTGTGATCCAATTGAGTTAGAACTGGATGCTCAGATCCAGTTTGTTGACGGTATGAGTACGAAAGAAATTCAGAAGATGTTAATACAAACAGCGATTGAAAAAGTAATCCATACCAAGAAGGATGAGCTTGGTAATATCATGCGTGAAACACATACGAATTGGCAGTATGTTGCAGCGAGACTGTTTGTCTTTGATTTGTACAAAGAGGCAGCAATTGAACGTCATTATAAGCACTTTGGATATGGAGACTTTTTAGATCTTGTGAATGACCTGGTAGAGAAAGAATATTATGGGGCATATCTAACAGAAAAATATTCACAGGAAGAGATAAAAGAATTAGGAGAATATATAAAACCAGAGCGTGATTATTTATTTAATTACGAGGGTGTGAAGCTGTTATCCGATCGTTATCTTGTGAAGGGGAATAAGAAGGAAATTCTTGAACTTCCTCAAGAGAGGTTTATGGCGATTGCAATGCACCTTGCTATTCCAGAAGAAAAGTCAATACGTGTGGAATATGCGAAGAAATTCTACGATTTGCTTAGCAGTCTTCAGATGACGGTTGCTACACCTACTCTTGCCAATGCGGGAACGCCTTTTTATCAATTAAGTAGCTGTTTTATCTCGGTGGTTGGAGATAATCTGTGGTCTATCTATGATGTAAACCAGAAATTCTCCAGTGTGAGCAAGCATGGAGGGGCTCTTGGTATCTATGTTGGTAAAATCCGTGCCCTAAATAGTGAGATACGTGGGAATAAGAATGCTTCTGGAGGAGTGATTCCTTGGATTCGTCTCTACAATGATACAGCGATTGCGGTAGATCAATTGGGTAGACGAAAAGGAGGAGCTACCATTACGTTAGACATCTGGCATGCTGATCTATATGATTTTCTTGACCTTAAAACAAACAATGGAGACGACCGAAGAAAGGCACATGACATATTTACCTCACTAAGTGTTCCAAACTTATTTATGGAACGATTAGAAAGACGTGAACAGTGGTCGCTATTTGATCCTTATATGGTAAAAAAGGTAATGGGTTACTCTTTAGAAGATAGTTATGATGAAGTGGAGGATAAAGAGTTTACAAGGCGCTATCTTGCGTGTGAAGAATGCAAAGAGTTACCTAGAGTTACAGTTCCAGCACTTGAAGTAATGAAAAGGATTATGAAAAGTGCGGTTGAGACCGGAACACCTTTTATCTTCTTTCGAGATACGGTGAATCAAGCGAATCCGAATAAGCATGCTGGAATGATTTATTCCTCAAACCTATGTCAGGAGATCGCTCAAAATATGAGTGAGAGTGAACTGATAGAAGAAGTAATCAAAGAGGAATCTGGTGATAAAGTGATTATCACAAAGGTTAAGCCGGGGGATATGGTAACGTGCAATCTAAATTCGATTAGTTTAGGAAGAATTGAAAAAAAAGATTTGGCAGTTAATATTCCGCTGCAGATTCGTATGCTTGATAATGTCATTACCTTAAATCAGACACCGGTAGCAGAAGCACGTACTACCAGTGATAAGTACCGTGCAATTGGACTTGGGACAAGTGGTTATCATCATTATCTTGTGAATCATGGAATTGGCTGGGAGACACAAAAACATCTTGAGGAAGCAGATGCTTTATTTGAAGAAATTGCATACCAAGCCATTAAAGCTTCGATGGAGCTTGCAAAAGAAAAGGGTAGATATGATGCTTTTCAAGGTTCTGAGTGGGAAACAGGAGAGTATTTTAATCGAAGAGGTTATACTAGTCCACGTTGGTTGGCATTAAAAGAAGAGGTAGCAAAGTATGGTATGAGAAATGGTTATATTACAGCAGTTGCACCAACCGGAAGTACTTCCAATATTGCAAATACCTCAGCAGGGATTGATCCTATCTTTAAGAGATATTTTATAGAAGAAAAGAAGGGTAGTTTTATTCCGAAAACTGCTCCAGAATTAAATACATCGAACTTCTGGTTATATAAAGAAGCTCATACAATTGATCAACAGTTTAGTATTCATGCTTGCGGAATACGTCAACGTCACATCGATCAGTCTCAGTCGTTTAACTTATATATCACACCGGAATACAAGGCAATTGATATCTTAAATTTATACATGGAAGCTTGGAAAAAGGGACTAAAGACGATATACTATGTTAGAAACCAGTCACTTGAGATGGATGAATGTACCAGCTGTTCTAGTTAAATGGGAGGAAAGTCATGGAGAAAAAGAAAATTTTTAATGAATATGGTGATCGTGGAACTGATTGTTTAATCAAGGGAAATACAACAAATCTTAGAGAGTGGAATCGAATCAAATACGACTGGGCACGCCTTATTTATCGTACGATGTTAAATAATTTTTGGATACCGGAAGAAATCTCACTGCAAGAGGATGTAAAACAATTTCCTTACTTAACAGATGGAGAGCGAAATGCTTTTGATAAAATCATCGCATTCCTTAACTTCCTTGATTCAATTCAAAGTGAAAACCTGCCAAACATATCAAGGTATATTACTGCACCAGAAGTATCCTCCTTGTTAAATGTACAGGCATTCCAAGAAGAAATTCATGCGCAAAGTTACTCTTATATCTTAGATACTGTGACAAATCCAGTGACAAGAGACCGAATTTATGATATATGGAGAGAAGATAAATATCTTCTGGAACGTAATAAATTTATAGCGAATATTTATCAAAGATTTAGTGATGAACCTAGCGATGAAAACTTTGTACGTGTGGTATTTGCAAACTATATACTTGAGGGTATTTATTTTTACTCCGGATTTAGTTTCTTCTATACCTTAGCTAGACAAGGAAAGATGACAGCTACCAGTACCATTTTTAAATATATCAATCGAGATGAAATAACACATTTGGTTCTATTTCAAAATATGTTAAAGGAACTTCGTTTGGAGCAGAAAGAACTATTTACGGAAGGTTTAGATGAGGAACTTCGTGAGATGATGAAAACTGGTGTCGAGCACGAAATTGCATGGGGACAATATGTTACGAATAATCAGATCCTTGGTATCAATAATGAACTTATCGATCAATATATCAAGTATTTATCAAATCAAAGATTACGAGCAGTTGGCCTTGAAATTCTTTATCCAGAAATCACGAAGCATCCGATGGAATGGATTGAGTCATTTTCTAATATCAATAGTACGAAAACCGACTTTTTTGAGGCAAAAGTAACGAACTACACCAAAGCAGCAGTTTTTGATTTTGATGATCTGCAGTAAGTGTAAGTGTATTTAATTTGTGATTAACGTTCTGCCTATGAGATCAGTAGTAACACATGATAACAGCTTTCAATCAATACTAACATATCATGTACTAATATAAAGTTCTTGAAATATATACGTTAAAGTAGCGAATGTTACGGTTGTGCTATGAAGTTAATCAATATTGAATAAAAAATAGAATACTAAATAAATAAATCCTTAGAAGTCTTAAAAAAAAACTTCTAAGGATTTGTTGCCTTTATGACTAGAATAAGCTCGTAATGCGTACTTTTTTCTTATGAGTTAAAACTTTCTATGATTATTTTTTTTACCGCCTCATAAGGTATGGGTTCGCTATGATAGATTTGAAGCATCCCCTTTGGCGTAATGTTATAACCCGCTAGAAGATCTTTAAATAATGGTACTGATTTCGCTTCAATATTAATATGATCTTTAAATGGTATAAGACGGATAAATTGATCCTTATAATAAATAGAAGGAATTTTCGCCCATAATTTTTCATAGGAACCATTTGGTGCGCATTGCTCAATTAAATCATACAATTCATGAAACCGATGTTTAGTTTCCATATCAAAGCTATTTATGTAATTACTGATGTCCTCGTTCATTGTAACCTCCTTGTACTAAATATTTTCTTCTATAAAGTGGACAGGATACTGCTCCCAATATTTATTAAATGTTCTAACGTTTGCTCCATCAAAATTTAATTGATACATTCTAAATGTAACTAGAATATCTTTCGGTTGCCATCGCTCCTCATAAGAATATCGGTAAGTCATACCCAGTTTTTCATAACCGCGCCACTTCTGGGATTATTTTCATCATGAGTTGCAGTGATATAGGATAGACCATCGTTTGTATTTTTGATAAATTTTTTTCCCTCCATTCATTCATACCTCCTAAACCATAACAATATCTTACCGGCTTTAGGTCTTTCCTTTATGTATTAATATTAACTTTATGATAAATAATTTGTTATTAAGAAAACAAGAAATCAAGAAATCAAGATGTCATGATATTTGATTTTTGATATTTTATATTATGATTTATTAATTTCATTTTATAATCAATTTTGATTTTTATCAAGTTTAAATTCTTAAAAAAGAATTTGGTATGGGTTAGATATGCCTGGGTTAGGTATGTGCTACGACATAAGAGTAGCACTAATAATTACAATTTACAATAATATACTTAATGTGTTATTATATGGAGGTTATATACAAGAATTGTATTGATGGGGAATTACATACAGTGGGACGGAAAGCAAATCACAACGAGGAAGAGGGGAAAAGGCTTGGTGTATTTCAAAGCATGGTTTATACCATTCAGACATTATGGCATGCGGATAAGAGCTTTGTTTTCTATACGTTTTTTAAGAATACAACAGAGGAAGTGTTTATCACTTTTTTTGTTATCTACCTGATGCAATATATCTATTCTTGCATTGAAGAGGAGCGGTCCTATCAGGGGTTAATAAGGATGGTCTTATTATTTTGTACTATTCATATTATCTTCCATTTCTTTTCGGCTGGACATGCTTATTGCAAACGTTTAAAAATGCCAAAGGTATATTCTTATGTGTTTCGTAAAGTAATAGATAAAGCTATTACTATAGAATTAAGCAGATATGAGCAGCCAGATTTTTATGATCGTTTTTCAAAGGCTTTGGATGAATGTCTAACGAAAGGGTTAGAAGGTCTACAGAGCCTGACATGGTCAATTGGATGCTTCCTAGCAGGTATTTCTGCGCTCGCAATCATTGCAAAGGTTGATCCCTTGCTGGTTCTGTTTGTAATTCCACCATTGGTAGCTGCACTTTTCATAGGAGGTAAATTAAATCAATTACATTTAAAGCTTCGTGAAGAAGAAACAAGGGATAAGCGTGTCACAGAGTACATAAAGAGAGTTTTCTATGAGAAAAAATATGCTGGTGAAATTAGGCTTTATGAGATACGAAAACTTCTCTATAAAAAGCATGCAGATAGCTTCGAAAATCGATATCAAATCAGCAGGAGAATATATAGAAAAATTGGATGGTATGCATTTTTACAATATGCAGTATTTTTTGGATTAACGATTCTATCTGCATATGTATATGTAACCTATGTGATTAAGACAAGCGGTATCGCAAAAATAGGTGCTTATGTTGCGATGATTTCCAGTATCGATTATGTTTGTTGGCGTATCAAAGAAGTGATAAGACATATGAACAATGCAGGAAAATGCTGTATATATATGAATAATCTCAAAGAGTTCTTAGAATATGAATCATTAGAAACCAAGGCAGGAGAGCGTTTGGTTACGAAACCTCTTGGTGAGATTGAGATAAAAGATATTTGTTTTACATATCAAGGAGCTAGCTCTGGCGTTATCAATGGGTTATCCTTATCGATAAAAAAAGGTGAAAAAATTGCATTAGTTGGTGAAAATGGTGCTGGTAAAACAACATTAATTAAATTATTAATGGGCCTTTACCCATTGCAGAAAGGTAATATCACTATTGATGGAATCGACATTAGTGAATTTGAACCAAAACAATATCATCAGCACTTTGGTACAGTATTTCAAGATCTACAGATATTTGCACTTCCTCTTTCTCATAATGTGCTAATGAGGGAGCCAAGAAATGAGGAAGAACGGATACTTATTATAGAATCGCTAAAGAAAGCTCAGTTTGGTGATGTGTTAAAGAACCTTCCCAATGGGATAGATACTATGATTTCCAAAGAATTCGATGAGGATGGATTTGTATGCTCTGGTGGTCAGGCTCAAAAAATAGCAATAGCTAGAGTATTTGCAAAAAACCCCGATATAGTTATTTTAGATGAGCCTTCTTCTGCTCTTGATCCAATTGCGGAATATCAGATGTATCATAATATGTTGTTAGCATCAGAAGGGAAAACGGTCTTCTTTATCTCTCATCGGTTATCTTCTGCAAGAATAGCTGATCGCATCTTTTACCTAGAGGATGGCAAGATTGTGGAAAGCGGTAATCATGAAGAGCTGATAAAAAAGGGTGGTAAATATGCGAAGATGTTTGAACTACAAGCAAAGCAATATAAAGAAACTATTTCAGAAGAGCGTCTTTCGTTATTAGAAGAACAAGAGAGTGCAAGGGAGGTAAGAGGCGATGCAGAAAGTTAAAAATGACAAAATTTCAGTAAAGCAATTGTTCTCCAATGTTAGATACAGTATTTCCTTTGCTTGGAAGGCAGACAAAGCGGTTGTTCTTATCGTTTATCTTGCGTTTTTTTCTTGCTTTATTATTGATGCATTTTATAGTACCTTGTTCTTAAAGTTATTTATTCAGATGCTATCGGAGAAAAAATTTCTGCTGGGACAGACAATCGTATATGTTATAATAGGAATCGGGATCATGATCCTTGGCCGTGCAATTGAAGTTTTAGTTGAGAATTGGGCTATAGCAAGGTTCGTTAAGGTTACAGGAACAATACAAAGAGAATTTATAAAGAAAGCAGCAGACATTGACCTGCTCTGCTATGATCAAAAGCAATACTTTGATGATTTCGTTATTGCAGCTTCTCAATCTGACGAAATGATTACAAAAGCAGTCATATGTACTGCACAGATGCTAGGGCTTTCTATTGGTATCCTAACACTTGGAACACTGATTATGACCATAAATCCAATCATAGCAATATTCCCTATTGCTGGATTTATTATTAACTTAGTAACAAGGTTTCGAATCACCAAGTTAGAATATGATTATGACATGGAATATAAAAGGTTAATGAGAAAAGCAGATTATTCGAAACGGGTATTTTACCAGCCAGAGTATGCGAAAGAAATCAAATTATCGGATATTGAAATACCACTTCGAAAACAGTTTGATGAGGCAATTATAGAGATTGAAACTACGGCTAGGAAGATGGGGGTAAAAGTTGCTATCTTATCCTTGATTAACTGGATTTCAGTTTTTACAATTCTATCATACTTATGTGTACCGCTATATCTAGGTTATCTATCACTGGTAAAGCAAACAATCGCACTTGGAGATGTGGCAGCGATGAACAATGCACAGCAGGCAGTAAGAAATAACTTGGATGGTTTTAATTATTCCTTGGTCGCTTTTCAAGAAGTTGGACAGTTTGCACAGCGATTCCGTAGATTTTTAGATTATGAAATAAAGATTGAAAAACAATGTGGTATCAAAGCGGTACCAAGGGGCAGACAAGTATTAAAAATTGAAAATATGAGTTTTCGTTATGAAGGAGCTAAGAAAGATACCTTACATCGGATTAATATGACGATAAATCCAGGTGAGCGGATCGCAATTGTCGGTGAAAATGGTGCTGGTAAGACGACTTTTGTTAAACTTCTTATGCGACTTTATGATGCCACTGAGGGCAGTATCACTTATGGTAATCAAAATATTAAGGATTTTTCCACAGAAGAATATCGTAGTATTATCGGTGCTGTTTTTCAAGATTTTCAATTATATGGTGCTACCTTAGCGGAAAATGTTGTGATGGGTGAATATAGTAAAGAACAAGAAGTAATAGTAAGAAAAGCACTAGATTTGGCAGATTTTACAAGGAAGCTCTCAAAGCTATCCGATGGTCTTAATACTGAGATGACAAAGGAATTTTCAGAGAAGGGAACGATGTTATCTGGTGGGGAAACACAAAAGGTTGCTATTGCACGAATGTTTGCAAAAGGAAATGAACTTTCGATTGCCATCTTAGATGAACCTTCCTCTGCACTTGATGCGTTAGCGGAAGCAAAGTTAACGAAAAATATGCTGGAGAACGTAAAAGATGCTTCTATCATTTTTATATCCCATCGCTTATCTACAACCAAAGATGCGGATCATATCTATATGTTTGAAGAGGGAAGGATTATAGAAGAGGGTACGCATGAAGAACTCATGAAGCTTCGAGGAAGATATGCGGATATGTTTGAAAAACAGTCGCATTATTATCAAGATGAGATTGAAAAAGAGGTAAGCTAGCCTAAGGGAAATAAGAGAAAGTAGATTGAAGTAAGGAAAAGCTGAGTACGGAAAAAGCAGGTTGAAATAAGGGAAAGCCGAGTATGGAGACAGAAGTATACAGGGAAATTGCATCGAATTGATGATCCGAGAAGAGTTATAAAAGATAAATAAATCCGTGCACAAATAGTTGCGACTTTTCTTCGTAATTGTTTTATTATGATTTATGAAAGGAGCGGTGTTATGGAGTGGCTCGATTATATGAATGCTTCGCTTAACTATATCGAAGAGAATCTAAGCATCAAGATAGATTATGAAAAAATAGCGGAAAGGGCATTATGTTCTTCTTATAATTTTCAGAGAATGTTTTCCTTTATAGCAAATGTCACACTTGCAGTTTATATAAGACGCAGATGTATGACAGATGCTGCGCTGGAACTTTCGAAAAATAAGGTTTCTGTTCTTGAGATCGCAATGAAATATGGCTACGATTCTCCGGTATCGTTTGCACGAGCATTTACGTCAATTCATGGAATTACTCCGCAGGAAGCGCGCATCCAGGGAGTGAAGTTAAAGCTCTATCCAAGAATCTCCTTTCAAATATCAATTAAAGGAGCAGAAGCTATGAAGTATCGTATTGAAAAGATGGATGGATTTCGTTTGGCTGGGATATCAAGAGAGATTACCACAAATAATGGTGAGAACTTTAAACTAATACCAAAGATGTGGTGTGATGTAAATTCAGATGGTACTTGTGATAAAATCTTTGGAATGAATAGTAGAGATAGGGAAGTGATGTATGGTGTCTGCTATGATTTTCATTTTGAGGAAGAAAGATTCCGCTATATGATTGCAGCAAAACCAGAAGCTCAGATTCCAGAAGGCTTCGAAGTATTGGATATTCCTGGGTTTACATGGGTGAAGTTCGAATGTAAAGGAGTGGCTGGAATTCAAGAGACTTGTAAGCGTATGAATACAGAGTGGTTTATGACCTCCGGTTATGAACATGAAGAAGGACCAGAAATAGAATGGTATCCGACTGGAGATATAGACTCTGCAGACTATGCCTGTGAAGTTTGGGTTCCAATAAGACCGATAAAGAAATAACGATTGATAATTAAGTCATTTTTCATTGGGTTACTTTTCAGTGAAATCGCATTAATTAACGTTTTATCTTTAATTCTTTGAAAAAACTGTTCTTATATCATATTCAAATAAATAAGCATATGCCGTTATTTGGCATATGCTTTTATTGTCGACAATTTAAGCAAAAACATTTACATCCTTTACAGCATCACGTGATACTACTATATATCATTATATTGGTTGAACAAAATAGTAAAAATCTATCGTTTGAATAGCCATTGTCATGTTGGGATTTCCAAGTTCTTCTCTTATTTCTTGAACTACGTTTTTGAATGATTCAAAAAATATACTTGAATCACTTGCCTCACTAGGATTTCGAACTGTAGTGATAACATGAGCATCATCACCTAAAACACAACCTCTCACTTCTCCGCAAACAAAGCTTCTTACATCAAGAATAGCTGTTATATAAATCCCACTTTTTTCATACTCCTTTTGTGCAATCTGATCCCATAGATATGCAACAAAATCCACAGTATAATACTTGGTATTGACTCCAAATAAAGTAATTATATACCGTTCAGTTTCCATAAAGGACTCTAAGTTATCTTTAATTTAAGATATGCATTATAGAATAATCTGCTACTTTATATACTATCGCATAGTGAGAAAAGTTCAACTTAATTCATGACAAGGAAAAGTACGCGAAGCGTGCTTTTTCATGTTTTCTTTTCACGAAAATCCTCGGTGGAAAAAAGAATATTCCATAATATAGAAGACCTAAGTAAGTTAACAATGAATTGAAGTCTATGAAAAACTACTATATAATACGGTAGTAGCTATATATTATATAGTATGTATAAAAAAGAAGCTTCTGCTTAAAAGTAATGTGCAACACCTTGCTTGATATCAAATTTCAAGAGAGTGCGTATGGGAGCAGGAAGGTTTCGTTAAAAGGAGAGAATATATGGATAGAAAAATCTATAATATATTAGATTATGGTGCTATTGCAGATGGTGTAACTAACAATGCCACAGCGATACAAAAAGCAATTGATGAGGCTACAATAAATGGAGGACAAGTAATTGTTCCTGCAGGTAGTTTCTTAAGTGGAACAATTATCTTAAAGAGTAATATAGATTTTCATCTGGAGATGGGTGCTGTATTAATAAGTAGCCTAAAGGAAGAAGATATCCTTGATTTTGCAAAGCTTTTTGAGGATGATAATCAAACAACAGGCTGGGATGGTGGATGCTTTCTATTTGCCTGTCATGAAGAGAATATTACAATATCAGGGCAAGGAACCATCTACGGACAGGGAGACAAGGTGTTTTTTGATGACAATGCAGACAATGGTGCACATGAATGCCCATTGAATGTAGCAGCCTTTCGTCCAAGAACAACGTTCTTAGAAGATGTTACGAATCTTACAGTACAGGATATTACGATTAAAGATGCAGCATTTTGGACGTTACATATGGCTGGTTGCCGTCATGTTCTGGTAAAAGATATAAAGATACTTAATGATATTCGTGGTGCCAATAATGATGGGATTGATCCAGACTGCTGTCAGGATGTTATTATTAGCGGATGCTTAGTAAAGACAGGAGATGATGCGATCGTTGTGAAAGCAACGAAACCAATGTCTCAAAAATACGGAGCATGTGAAAATATCGTGATTAATAACTGTATTCTTTATTCTCGTGATTCTGGATTAAAGATTGGAACAGAGACTCATGGAGATATCCGTAATATTATGCTTAGTGACTGTGTCATTAAGGATTGCTCCAGAGGAGTTGGTATCTGGGTTAGAGACGGTGCAACGATTGAAGATATTCATATTCATCATGTGACCGGAAGTGTATTAAAATATGCAGATGGAGTAAGAAAAGAAGGCCCAACGATGTGGTGGGGGAATGGAGAGCCAATCTTTATTAATGCAACGTACCGTAATGATAATCGTAATTATCCAGGAAAAATAAGAAATATAACTTTTGACCATATCTATATGAAGGCAGAATCCAGTGTATTCGTAGCTGGAGAAACGGATGCGAGAATAGAAAATATAACAATTTCCGATTTAGAGGTTACGATGTGCAGTCAGGGAACTCAAAAATCTGGATATTTTGATGAGCAACCATCCCTTCGACATGTATATCCACACAGTATTCCTGCTGTTTATGCAAGATGTGTGGATGGACTTCGTGTAAATGGAAGAGTTCGATATGAAGAACCATATCAAATCTCAAAGAATAAATTGTATGAATCAGAGGAATGTACAAAGGAAGAAATCCACCTAACTGAAAGATAAGAGAAAAAAAGTTACCCAAGGGTAACTTTTTTTCTCTAGTGTAATAATTTTTACACATAATCTATCTTGCTTGTTTTAGCTATTCTTGTACATATTCTCTATAGTTTTAGTTGTTCTAGCTCATATTCTACAATCATTTTATCAAGTCGCTCAAATAGAATCTCTGATTTTGGAATAAAAAATCCGCTTTCCACATATTGCGGTTTCCACTGTGTAGTTAATTTCAGCCATGTACCTACTTTAACAGAGGAAAAAGGCAAAAATGGTGCAAGTAAAACGGATAAATTTGCGATAAGTTGAATACAGTTAAAGATGGTATTTTCACAGGCTGTGATGTCACTACTTCGTGTATACCATGGTTTTTCTGTATCAAAGAATTTATTACCAAAGCGTACAAGTCCAAATATCTCTTCAAGAGAATCTCGCAATTTTGATTTTTCAATATTGTTACCAACGCTAATAAAAGTTTTATTTATCATTTGCTTAATTTCTTTATCCATAGTTCCTGTGGGAACAATACTACCAAAATACTTTTCTACAAAGGCAAGATTTCGGTTGACAAAATTTCCATATGCCCCTAAAAGTTCACTGTTGTGGCTGTTCAAATATTCCTGCCATGAAAAGTCGGAATCTCTTCGTTCTGGGCCGTTAGCAATAAGAAAATACCGAAGAGAGTCTGGATTGTATCTGTCTAGAATATCCTTAATCCATATAGCCCAGTTGTTGCTTGTGGAGATTTTTCTACCTTCTAGTGTTAGATATTCGCTTGATACAATCTCATCTGGTAAGTGCCATCCACCACCATTTGCAAACAGAAGCGCAGGTAAAATAATGGTGTGAAACGGAATGTTATCCTTGCCATGTACATAATAATGTCGTGCATGTTCTCCCCAAAGTTCGCAATAGTCAGTTTTACGCTGCTTACATATCTCATAGCTTTGTGAAAGATAACCTAAAACATTCTCAGCCCAAATATAGATTTTCTTGTCATCATAGCCTTCTAATGGGACATCAATACCCCAGTCTAGATCACGAGTTATGGCACGATCCCGCAGGCCCTCCTTGATATAACGGTTGGTGAATGCGATTGCATTTTTACGCCAATGTGGATGGACGTTTACAAATTCTTTTAATTTTTCCTCAAATTGTGAAATCGCTATAAATAAATGCTTGCTTTCTTTAAAAGTAGGTGTTGTTCCACATACAGAGCAAGTCGGATTAACCAGTGTTTCTGGCTCCAATACCTTTCCGCAAGCATCGCACTGGTCCCCACGGGATTTTTCACCGCACGACGGACAAAAGCCATTGACAAAGCGATCAGGAAGGAAAGTGTTACAATTTTTGCAGAACGCTTGAGGAGTGGATTTTTCATAGATATATTGGCTTTCATACATTTTTTTATGAAACTCTTTTACAAATGATTGATGCTGTTCGGAAGATGTTTTGCCGTACAAATCATAACTAAAGCCCAGTCTTTTAAAGCACTCATCAAATTCATTGTGATAAAAGTCACTTATTTCCTGCGGTGTGCGGTTTTCCTGTTTCGCACGGATAGCTACAGGAGTACCGAAACAATCACTACCTGACACGAAGTATACGTCATCACCCTTTGCACGATGATAACGAGCGATAATATCAGCAGGTAATAGTCCTGCCAAGTGACCGATATGCAATGAACCGTTTGCATAAGGCCACGCACTACCAATTAAAATTTTCATAATATAACCTCATTTCTTTCTTTGATTAGATAACAGAAGATGTGCCAAAAGGATAAAAAAACAGCCCTCCTCTCCGAAAAATTTCTTTTTCGGGGACGAGAGCTTGGCTTCGTGTTACCACCCCAAATTCGTCTATACCTCACGATATAGACCTTATCAACTACGGACAAGAAATGGTTTGTCGATAGCTTAGCACTGTCACGGGTGCACCCGTCGTAGCCTATAAGAATTCATATTCTTAGTCGGTACGCAGCTCCAAGACCATGTTCAACAAGTTCTAACATTGCCCATTCTCAGCAACTGGGCTCTCTGTAAATGCATAATTTGCCTACTCTTCTTTTCAACGCTTTTTACATGTTAAATTTTCCATAGTATATCACAAATAATAGGAAAAAATCAACTAGTCTGAGATATTGCGTCAGAGCTTGTCATCAATTAAGTATTGCAACCATTAAAAAAAGCAATCAATAAAGAGTATCGAGCAATAAATGAAAAGATTTGATAGGAAAAATATGCTATAATCAACTTAATGATACTATTATAAAGTGCGCTTCTTTGCAGGAAATGAGGTTCTCATGAAAAGTGACTTATTATCCAAGTTTTTTAGAAATCAGATAAAAAAGCTAGATAATTATACTTTGAAAAAAAAGCTTTATTTTCTATACATTTTTTGTGTAGCTATCCCAGTGATTGTTACAAACGGATTGATTTTGAAGATTGTATATGATGCGGAAAAAGCATCTCGAAAAAGGAATTTAGAGAATATAGCGGAAGCGGTGGAATATAATATCACCTCATCCTTTAGTAATGCCGTTTCCATAACAAATGATATGTATACGAATCGTATTATTAGCAAGTTCTTGGATACCGTATATAGATCACCTTATGACTATTATAATGCTTACGATTCCTTAAAAAGAAACTATATCTTACATCAAAGTCTTGGACTAAAGATAAGTAATGTTATACTCTATGTGGACAATGAAACAATTACCAATGGTGGTAAATTTGCAAAAGTCAGTGAGGTTGTAAATACAGAATGGTATCAGTATTTTACTTCTAGTGGGAGAAATTTAATACTTTTTCCATACTATGATTATAACAAAAAGAATTTATATACCCATGACACTGGAAGGACAATATCGATTATCAGGAGATTGAATTATTACGGAAAGAACAGCCCCGAGAAGATTGTAAAACTTGATGTTGACTACAGTATTATTCAAAAAGATATTACGAATACAAAGTACGACGCGAAAGTTTATGTCTGCGATGGTGATAATATTATATTTTCCAATGATGGGAATACCTCTGGAAGCAATGAATTTTCTAAGTGGGACGAGAGTAAACTAAAAGGAGAGCACGCAGAAAGGCAGATGCATCTATATAGCAGGGATTGGGATATTTATATCGTTGGTTATCAGTCTAATATGGTAGAACGCCTGAAGGACAATATACCAGTATTTGGTATTCTAGTATTAGCAAACTTATTCCTTCCAATTACTATCATGTACCTGGTGAATCAGTCAAATACCAGAAGAATCTTTCTTCTAGGACAATACTTAGACAAAGTAAAAGAAGAAAAGTTCGAGAAGATTACAAAGGAAGATAGTGTAGATGAGATTGGTTATTTAATTAAGAACTATAACTTAATGGTTTCTAAGATGAAAGACTTAATTCAGGTTGTATATAAGGATAAACTTGAAAGACACGAACTTAACCTAGCAAAGCAGCAAGCAGAACTTTTGGCACTCCATAGTCAGATAAACCCTCACTTTATGTTCAACTCTCTAGAGAGTATTCGTATGAGAAGCTTAATAAAGGGAGAGGATGAAACAGCACATATTATAGGAAAGTTAGCTGTTTTAATGAGAAAGTCTGTGGATTGGGGAGCAGATACCATTACGATTAAGGAAGAGATGGATTTTGTGGAAGCTTATCTACAACTCCAAAGGTATCGTTTTGGCGATAAGTTGTTGTATCGAATTCAAGTGGAGGAAGAGTGCCTAAGATATAAAATTCCGAAACTCACAATTCTGACCTTTGTAGAAAACTCTTGTGTGCATGGAATCGAGAGTATAAGTAGTGAGGGATGGTTATTTATTTACATAAAAAAACAGAAGGACAGTGTAACCATAGAAATAGAGGATACCGGTATTGGAATGTCAGAAGAGCAAGCAAAGAAGCTTCAGTATTGTATGAAAAATTCTAATATTGAAACAATTGAAAATAGTGAGTCAATTGGTATCTTAAATGCTTGTGTAAGACTAAGAATGTTTTGCGGGGAAACGTTTGATATAAAAATTGAGAGTGAAGAGAAGGTCGGTACTACGATTGTTATAAAGGTGCCAATAATCACCTGTTAAGCACAGTAAGCCATAAAGAAGGAGAGGGTAAGATGCTAAGAGTCTTAGTAGTGGATGATGAGCCATATATCAAACAGGGTTTAGCAATGCTTATCGATTGGAAGTCGGAAGGATATGTAATCATCGGTGAAGCATCAAATGGAAACGAAGCAATACAGTTTTTACAAAAAACAAAAGTAGATCTTATCATTGCAGATATTAAGATGCCTGAAATGAACGGTATCGAGTTATTAGAGTACATAAAAAGGGAAAAGTTATCCGATGCTTCTTATATTATTCTGAGTGGTTATTATGATTTTCAGTATGCAAAATCTGCGATTAAGCATAGCTGTTGTGATTATCTATTAAAGCCAGTACAAAAAGATGAGTTGCTAGAGGTACTACGTAGAGTTTCTCAAAAGAGCAAAGAATTAAATAATCGACAAAAAGAAAATAGAGAAAAGGAAAGAGCACTTTTTGATCGTAATCTTTTAGCACTTATCTGGGGGAAGTATGATAGTTTCAATATCGAGCATGTAACAACCCATTTAAGAGTATCAAATGAAATAAAGTACATAACCATCAGTATTGATTTCACGGACGCAAAGGATCTAGAAGATTCTGAGAAACGTATGCTTCAAAAGAACCTCTATATGCAGGCAAAAGAACTACTTGGAGAAGAAGAATATCATATTATATTTGATGTTGGAAAACAAGATACCTCTTATGAGATTGGATTTGTTTATTGCGACTATCTAGCAAAAGAGGCTAGGCTAACAGAAGGGGATTACTTAAAGCAACTAAGCCAACAACTAGTAGAAGGATTCCCGTATAAAATCGTATTATTTGTCGGAAATAAGGTGGATTCGATTGCAAAGATATCCGAATCGTATCAAACCGCATTGATTGCAAAGACACTGCAAATGTTTCGAAATGATAAGGATATTGCCTTTTATGAAGAAAGTATGCAAACAAGCGGTACATCCTTTCTGGAAAGAAGAAAATTAGATACCTTTATTCAGGCAGTAGAAGAAAACAATAAAGAGGAGATATCCTCCATGGTGGATCGCATTTATGATGATATCAATCAGTCCAATATGGACTATAGCTTGATTAATCTAAATATCAGCTATATATTATATCAACTTATTTATTTAGCCACGAAACAGGATGATAATCTTAATCAAGAAGAAATACTTCAATATATCAGCAGAAATGCTTTCCACAGAGATGCTATGCGAGGTAGCCGAAAGCATTTTAAATTATTTGCAATTGATTTCTCAGATTATTTACAACAGCTTCGTAGAAATGTTTCCAAAGGAATTCTAGCAAGCATTGAGAGAGAAATTGAAGAAAATTATGCTGAGAATATTAGTTTAAAGTCTTTAAGTGAGAAGTATTTCATTAACAGTGCTTATTTAGGACAGGTATTTAAGAAACAGTATGGTTTACCATTTAAGGATTACTTAAATAATTATCGTATCGACCGGGCTGCAGAGATATTATTACGTTCTGACGAAAAGGTGTATGCAGTAGCGGAATTGGTTGGTTATCATAACCTTGATTACTTTATTAATCGGTTTGTTTCAATAAAGGGCTGTACTCCAACAAGATTTCGAAATCAATGTAGGTAATTGGGGAATTACTCATTGATTTTGTGTAATATGTATATTAGTGATAAAAAAATAAAACCATAGATATACATATAGTTTATATGTGTATTATCTATAGTTTGTAAGGTTGTTATAAATGCACAATAATAGTATTCTATATTTAGTCACTAAGTGGTGATGAAACAATAAGAGTAGGGAGGAAAAGCAATGAAAAAAAGATTCTTGTCACTGTTACTCGTACTATTACTGATAATTGCTCTATTACCAGGATGCAGTAAAAAAGATGATACCAAGGATGTAGATAATACGAAGGTGGGAGTAACGAATAAACCAGAAGACAAACCATCCGACGATGGAAAAAAGAAAGAAATTAAAGAATTCACAGCATTCTTTGCAGTACCTGGAACAGAAATCAACGATGATAATGTGTCAATGGAAAAATTAGCTGAGTTAACCGGAGCAAAGTGTAAAGAAACATGGTTAACAGGTCAGACAGCAGAAGAAGCAGTTGGTACTTTAATTGCTGGTGGTGAATACCCAGATTTTATCTGCGGTTCCACAGGCCATGCTCAGTTATTAGAGGCAGGAGCTTATATTCCGATTGATCAGTATTGGGATAACTATCCTAATGTTAAGAACTACTTATCGGAAGAAGAGTGGAACAAGGTTAGAGCTGAGGACGGGCATGTATATATTATTCCTCAATTTGGTATTATCAATGAAAAAGATACCGAATGTGTACATAATGACGAAGCATTTTGGATTCAGACGAGAGTATTAAAATGGGATAACTATCCTAAGATTACAACTCTTGATCAATACTTTGATTTAATAGAAAGATATCTTGCAGCAAACCCTACGATGCCAGATGGAACACCGAATATTGGATATGAAATCTTAAGTGATGACTGGAGATATTTCTGTCTCGAAAACCCACCATTTTTCTTAGATGGTTATCCAAATGATGGATGTGTTATTGTAGATCCAAATACTTTAGAAGTTTCTGACTATAATACTACAGAAACTGCAAAGAAATACTTTGCTAAATTAAATGAAGAGTTTCAGAAGGGTATTATTGACCCAGAAACCTTTACCATGTCATACGATCAGTACATAGCAAAAGTATCTTCCGGACGTGTGTTAGGAATGGTTGATCAGCATTGGAATTTCCAACAGGCAGAAGATGCAATCAAGACACAGGAATTAGATGATTGTACCTATGTCCCACTTGGAATTGTTATGAATGAAGGCACGAAAGAACGCTACCATTCTGCAAGTGCTCTTGACGTATCAAATGGTTTAGGAATAACAGTGAGCTGTAATGATGTCGAAGGCGCAATGAAATTCCTGAATGATTTATTATCACAAGAAGCATTAACACTTCGCTTCTGGGGCATTGAAGGTCAAGATTATATGGTTGGTGATGGTGGAGTTTTCTACCGTACAGAAGAGCAACGTAAAAACTTCGTAAGTCAGGATTATCAGGTGGCTAATTTATGTAAATATTCCTATTTCCCACAATACGAAGGCATGAATCTGGATGGTATTAATGCTTGGGAACCAGGCAGCCAGCCAGGAGAATTCTTTGAGGCTCTTAGTACCGAGGTTCAGGAATGCTTAAAGGCATATGGTGCGGAAACTTATGTTCAAATGTTGAATCCTTCACAGGAAAATTCACCTTGGTTCCCAATGTGGTCTTATTCTAATACATTTACTTCGGATACAGAGCATGGAATGGCAAAGGTAAATATGGATGAAGTAAAACATGAATATTTACCTAAAGCAGTTATGGCAAAAGACTTTGAAGCTGCATGGCAGGATTACATGAATGTATACAACGATAGAGTAAATGTTGACGCTTACTTAAAAGCGTTAAAAGCAGAAGTTGATAGAAGAATAGCTGTTGCGGAAGGCAAATAATTCATGATGGGTGTAGCGGCAGCTTGCCGACTTACCTTGAATTAGTGGAAAGAGGGCGGTTTTTATGCAGAAGTTTGGGGGCAACCGTCCTCTTTCTTATCAAAGTTTTCTTAGCACCCGTAGTACTTAGCAGATAACTTAGGCAAACAGAGAGTGATTATTGATATTGCATCATAATGGGAGTGAACAAAATGGAAGTGGCGAAACAGAGAAAACAAAAAATCATCAAAGATAAAGGCCCTAAAATAACCAGGAGAGAGATGAAAAAGCAGAAGGAATTAATTTTTTTATCAATTCCATTCGTAATTTATGCGCTAATCTTTTACTATGCGCCTCTTGGTGGTTGGATCATGGCTTTTCAGAACTATAAGCCAAAGGGAGGATTACTGCACTCTCAGTTTGTAGGATTAGCAAAATTTAAAACACTTTTTTCAAATGATGTGTTTATACGAGTAATTCGTAATACGCTATGTATGGGAATTATCAACCTAGTATTAAGTTTTATATTTTCTATTGGTCTTGCAATCTTACTAAATGAGGTTCGAAATCGAAGAGGAAAGAAGTTTGTACAGACAGTTTCTTATCTACCTCATTTTTTATCTTGGATTATTGTAACCGGAATTGTATTAGATGTGCTGTCTTTAGAGACAGGTATTATTAATCAAGCTTTAGTCGCATTACATATTATTGAGAAGCCAATTAATTGGCTGGCTTATCCAAAATTCTTTTGGCTTATTGTCGGATTTTCGAATGTATGGAAGGAAACAGGATGGGGATCGATTATTTATTTAGCATCCATTACTTCCATTAATCCAGACCTTTACGAAGCAGCATCAATCGATGGTGCAGGCAGATTGCAAAAGATTTTTCATATCACTTTACCGGGGATTAAACCTACGATTTTTATCTTATTGTTAATCAATGTTGGAAATGTCCTAAATGCAGGATTTGAAGTTCAATACTTATTAGGAAATGGCCTTGTTCAGAGCGTATCACAAACAATTGATATCTATGTTTTAAAGTACGGTATCAGTATGGGAGATTATTCTATTGGTACGGCAGCCGGTATATTCAAGAGCGTGGTAAGTATTATTATCATCTTTTTAGCGAATAAGGCAGCAAAAATGGCGGGTGAAGAACGTTTATTCTAGCAAGGAATCAAAGGAATGATACGCATTAGCTTGTTAGAAGACAATTAGTAGCGTAGAAATGAGGTAAAGATGAACAAAAAATTTGTGAGGACAAGAAAAAGGAAAAGCAGTGTGGGTGATAAAGTTTTTACTATTGTTAATACAGTAATATTAACAATTTTTGTAATTATTACTTTATATCCTATTCTAAATACATTAGCGATCTCTTTTAATGATGGAACCGATGCATTAAGAGGTGGCATCTATCTATGGCCAAGGGTATTTACTTGGAAAAATTACCAAACCATAATACATAAGCAAAATCTCTTAACTGCAACAGAGATTTCTATTTTAAGGACTGTTATTGCTACAGTATCGCAATTATTTGTAACAGCACTGTTAGCATATGTCTTAAGTCGAAAAAATTTTATATTTCGTAAGCAAATTTCACTATTATATGTGTTAACGATGTATGTAAATGGAGGGTTAATTCCGACCTTTATGCTCTATAAGGGCCTCGGACTAACGAACAGCTTCTGGGTTTATATTATCCCGGGGATGGTTAGCGCTTTTAATATGCTAGTAATACGTACCTATATGGCTTCCTTACCGGATAGTCTACAAGAATCTGCAGAGATTGATGGAGCAGGGCACTTTACCATCTTTCTAAGAATTATCGTGCCTTTATGTAAGCCGGTTTTTGCAACAATTGCCCTATTTATAGCAGTCTATCAATGGAACTCTTGGTTTGATACGATGCTTTATAACCGAATGAGAAGTGAATATACTACACTTCAATATGAATTAATGAAGCTGCTGTCTGCCGTCACAAACAATAGTTCGAATGCAGAAACTATGAAAAATGCCGGAAATCAAGTAACACCAGCCTCGATACGAGCAGCAGCAACCATTATCACTTCGCTTCCAATTGTATGTTTATATCCATTTTTACAGAGATATTTTGTAACAGGATTAACCATTGGTGGAGTGAAAGAATAAAAAAGTTTGTATTGCTAACCTTTGTTGTAATGGAGGAGTTAGGATGGATGGAGCATTTAAGAGTGGGTGTTATCGAAATGTATTTACCGAGCTAGGCTATCTAGAAGAGGATGTGAATAAGAAAATCTTGGATAGTTTTCAACTCCTGTTCTATGGTTTACCAGAAGAACGCATCTATTATCCTGTAGGCGAAGATCTCGGATATATCGTAGATACCGGTAATCATGATGTTCGAACCGAGGGAATGTCTTATGGAATGATGATGTGTGTGCAGCTGGATAAAAAGGAAGAGTTTGATCGATTATGGAATTGGGCTAAGACCTATATGTATATGGATACAGGGGTAAATAAAGGCTATTTCGCTTGGTCTTGTAAAACAGATGGCACCAAAAATTCCTATGGTCCAGCACCAGATGGTGAGGAGTATTTTGCACTGGCGTTATTTTTTGCATCCAATCGATGGAGGGATGGGAATGGTATTTTTGATTATAGCAAAGAAGCGAGAGAACTTCTTCATGAATGCATTCACAAAGGAGAATTGGATGGAATTGGAGAGCCTATGTGGGAGCCTTCAAACTATCTAATCAAATTTATACCAAATTGCAAGTTTACAGATCCATCGTATCATTTACCACATTTTTATGAGCTATTTGCGCTTTGGGCTTATGAAGAAGACCGAGAATTTTTTAAAAAAGCAGCGGATGCAAGCCGTTCTTACTTTAAACTTGCATGCCATGAAAAAACAGGACTTTGTGCAGAATATGCGGAATATGATGGTTCTGTGCATAGTGGAGATAAAAAAAGATTTGGACGCCATGATTGGTATTATAGCGATGCCTATCGAACAATCGCAAACATTGGTCTTGATTATCTATGGTTTGCTGCGGATGAGTGGCAGGTGACCTGTGCGAATAACCTTCAGAAGTTTTTTTGTGAAACGGTGAAACATCATGCAAGTGGCATCTATGGAGTAGATGGAACAATTATAAAAGGAGAAGCTCTACATCCAGTTGCAATAATCGCCACCAATGCCCAGGCATCCTTAGCAGCAGATGGTCCTTATGCAAAAGAGAGTGTTGAGAAGTTTTATCATACTGCTTTAAGAGATGGAGACAGAAGATACTATGACAATTGCTTATTTTTGTTTGCACTGCTAGCGTTGAGTGGAAATTATCGTATCTGGAAGTAGGATAGTTATCTATGGCGTTAGTATTGTGCTATTAAGGAGCGTTCATTAGGTGGAGATGAATATGAAGGAGAAGGAACCAAAAAGGGAGAAGAAGGTATCTAACATTCAGGTCGGGTTACGGAAGAAGGAATCAAGAAGACTAAATGAATCAAAAACAGAAAATGAGTTACATAGGAGTAATGAGCTACATAGAAGTAATGAGACGAATAGGATAAATGAGCCGATTAGAAGGAACGAATTGAGTATTAATATGGATTCTGAGCCAAGGATAAGGAAAGAAGATAAACCGGTAAATAGGAAGAAAGGTTTTATCAGTATTGGTTTTAAGATGGTCATCATTTATTTTATTCCGGTCATATTCTTGATTGTTTTAGGAGTAGTTTCTTATCTGGTGGCTTCCAATGCTATTGTAAAAAACTATGAACAGGCCACTCTGAATACGCTTGATATGATGAGTAAGTATTATTCTTACGGACTCAAAAAACAAGAAACAAAATCTTTGGAATACATCATGAACAATTCTGTGCGTGATTATTATGGTAGTAGCCAAAAAGATGTTGTACAAGAGTTGGAACTGGTAAAGAAATTATCCTCAACCTTTGGGAATGTAGTCAGCATTGATGAAGACGTAAGCAATCTATACTTTTTTGGAAGTAGTCATAAGTCCATCATCGGATCGGAAATCTATAGCGATGAAATTTACCAAGCGGTTAGTAGTGAGGGAGAAATTAAAGAATTCTTAGACTCTGGTAAAACGATAGCATGGATTGGCTCTCATAAGATACTTGATAAAGCTGTGAACAAGCAGAAGGAATATGGAATTTCATGTATTCGATATATCTTAAGTTCCTCCGGTAAGAAAGTTGGAATTATGATACTTGATATTTCGAATGAGTTTATAAAGAATACTCTCACAGAGAGCGAACTCCCTAATGGTAGCATGGTTGCATTTATTACTGACGATGGAAAGGAAATCATTGTTTCAAAAGGTGAGAATTACATATCTCTAATAGAAAACAATATTTTCTCTCCGGAGAGAGATTTAGAAGAACATGGGTATTCTTATGTGGATTATCAAGGAAAAGATTACTTAGTTCTATATTCCAGATTGGAAACAAGCGGAGCCTATACCTGTGCCTTAGTTCCCAAAGAAGCAGTACTAAAACAAGTGGATTCGGTAAAAGCGGTAACAGTAATCATAGTGATATGTGCCAGCACGATAGCATGTTTATGCGGAATTTTATTTGCACGAAGTATTGCTGGAGTTATAAAAAAAGTGAGTTTTGTTCTAGCTGCGACAGCAGAAGGGGAGTTAACGAATCAGCTTGATTTAAAAAGAAAAGATGAATTTTCATATCTGGGCTTGGCAATCAATAAAATGAATGAGAACATGAGAGGGCTTATCCATAAAACTGTAAAAATTGGTGAAGTTGTGTCTTTCTCTTCAAAGGAAGTAACGAAAACATCTCAGGTTTTGTTTGAAACTTCAAAGGGGATTCATTCATCAATCTCGGATATTGAAGTTGGGACAGGAGATCAGGCAAGGGAGATTGAGCAGTGTTATTTGCATATGAATGATTTGGCAGAACAGATTATAAGTGTGTATCAAAGTATGAATGAGATGGTAAAAGTATCCGATGATACGAAGCTTATCCTGACTGATCATACAGAGATGGTAAAAGAGTTAGGAGAAAATGCAAGAAATACTGCTGATATCACAAAAGGAGTTATCGCTCAGGTACAAAGACTTGGCATAGAATCAAAAACAATATCTAATATAGTAAGTTCCATTGATAATATTGCGACACAAACAAATCTCTTATCGCTCAATGCTTCCATTGAAGCAGCCAGAGCAGGAGCAGCAGGAAGAGGTTTTTCTGTGGTAGCAGATGAGATAAGAAAGCTGGCAGAACAATCGAAGGCATCTGCTGCTGAGATAAGTAAGATTGTTAGCTACATTCAAAGTCTCTCTGATTCTACAATGGAAAGTGCGTATCAAGCAGAAAAAATGCTGGAAAATCAAGCACATGCAATGGGAGATACGGTAGCTGCATTTCAATTAATCGGAAATCAAGTAGAAAAACTTGTTGCAAGCATAGTATCGATTAGTGAACGAATTGTTGTTGTGACAGATAAGAAGAATGTAACCTTAGAAGCACTGGAAACTATCTCTGCGACATCAGAAGAAACAGCTGCAGCTTCGGTAGAACTCGTAACAACTGCTGACAATCAGTTACATGCAGTTGAGGTTTTAAAGCGGGAAGCAGAAGAACTTGAGAAAGAGGCACTTTCTTTAATTCAAGCGATTCAATTATTTAAGATAGAATAGGAGAACATACGATCCTCAGAGTACTAAACCTTAAAAAGCCCCAAAAGTGCTCTTTAAGGTCTAGTACTCTGAGGATCGTATGTTCATAAAAAGGAATAGTTCGCGAAGCAGTTAGCGTACCTTGACATTGATTCTGAGTTATGTTAACCTACGCACATTACTGTAACAATTATTGCTGTAAATTTAGAAGAAATACCATGTGATGGGCTTTCTAGATTTACTAGTTTCTAACAAGGAAAAGCTCGCATTGCGCGCTTTTTCTTGTTGCTATTTTTAAAGTTATTTAGACTATTTATTATTAGCCATTAATGCTACTAAAGGAGGAAAGAATGAAAAATTTCATGGAATTAGAATACCAAAGACCTGATTTTAATGAAGAAAAGGAACGTATAAGAAATTATATTCAAGAATTAAAAAAAGCATCCAGTTTTGAAGAGATGCGTAATTTGTTTCTACAAGAAGAAAAAGATAGCGAGAATATGCGTACGATGCAGACGATAGCGAGCATTCGTAATACGGTGAATACAACGGATATATTTTATGAAGAAGAAATGAAAGCGTTTCACAAAGAGCTTGGCGAATTCACCTTATTAAGCCAAGAAGAAAATGCAGTAATTCTTGCTTCTAAATATAAAGATGATTTCGAAAAGGAGTTTGGCCCACTTCTAATTAAGAAAATGGAAGTAAGTCAGATGCTTGCAAATAAAGCTATTGTTGATGATATAGCAATGGAAGCTATGTTAACACAAAATTATTCAAAGACTGCGGCAGCATGCAGTACAACTTTTCGAGGAAAAAGCTGTAACTTTTATGGGCTATTAAAGCACATGCAGAGTACAGATCGCAAGGAGAGAAAAGAAGCATTTTTAGCATGGGCTGATTTATATAAAGAGGCAGCTCCTGACTTAGATAAGTTATATGATGAATTAGTTACACTCAGAAAAGGTATCTCTACGAAATTAGGATTTTCCAATTATATTGATATGGCTTATTTAAAGAGGGGTCGTTTTGACTATAAATCTGAGGATGTGGCAAACTTTAGAAAGCAAGTTAAGGAAGTAATTGTACCGGTTTGTCAAAGACTTTATGAGGAACAGAAAGAACGTTTAGGAATTGACAATTTGCATTATTATGATGAGTCTCTTTCTTATCCAGAAGGAAATCCGGAACCAATTGGAGATAAAGATGAATTAATAAATAAAGCACAAATAATGTATCGAGAGCTCTCCAAGGAAACAGGTGAGTTTTTTGATTTTATGAAGGAACACGGGTTATTTGATCTTGAGACAAAGCAAGGAAAACGACCTGGTGGATATTGTACGTATCTTGCTGCACACAAGGCACCATTTATCTTTTCTAACTTTAATGGAACGAGTGCAGATGTGGATGTATTAACACATGAAGCTGGTCATGCTTTTGAATCATTTACAGCTGGTAGGATTCAACCGCTGACTGCAATGGTATTTTCAACAAGTGAGATTAATGAGATTCACTCGATGTCGATGGAGCATTTTACTTATCCTTGGATGGAGAGTTTCTTTGGTGAAAAGGCGGATAAGTATCGATATGCTCATCTTGCCTCAGCTCTTTTAGTAATACCGTATATGGTATGTGTTGATGAATTCCAGCATCGTGTCTTTTCGGAAAATCTAACTGCCAAGGATCGTAGAAAAGTATGGCGTGAACTAGAGTTAACGTATATGCCATGGAGAGATTACGATGGAAATGAATTCTTAGAGCAGGGAGGTTTCTGGATGCAGAAACAGCATATCTTCCTATATCCATTTTATTATATTGATTATGCACTGGCACAGATGGGAGCGTTTGAATTCTATGCAAAGATGTGCGAGGATAGCAAAAAAGCATGGGAGGATTATTATAAACTCTGCAAAATCGGTGGAAGTAAGGGGTATTTTGAGACGTTATCTTATGCAGGGCTTAGTAACCCTCTAAAAGATGGTAGTGTGAAAAAGATTATAGATTTTGTGGAAAGTAAGTTATTTGCTTAGTTCTTAAATTATATTTTGATAATTGTAGTGTTTATGAGAAGGGTATGATTTATATAATTGTAATTAAAGCCATGAAAAAGCCATAAATGAATACTCATAATCCTCTAATAGTCTATTACTTTTAT
>ERZ791922.257-NODE-257-length-41414-cov-3.092580_pt1 | contig 41414 bp, 44 predicted proteins | sample MGYA00510134_ERZ791922 | MGnify/ENA primary metagenome ERZ791922 (study PRJEB30046, sample SAMN00792101) | human gut metagenome | study: EMG produced TPA metagenomics assembly of the A metagenome-wide association study of gut microbiota in type 2...
GATTGTACGCTGTGAGACAGTATAATGTCGAGTATTGCAAATTTGTAACAGACTGGAGAGAAGAGAAATGACAGAAAACAGCAGATGTTATGACGGAACTCTTTTTCTTGAAGATATAGAGGAAAAACTGCGGCAGAGGCTTGATCAGCTCAATAAGGAGCTGGATGAGGGGCAGAAAGAGATTGAAAATATGCATGAGTATTACTGGGAAAACTATACAGAGATGGACCAGTACGGATATGAGGATTATGACAATCAGCAGGCGCTCCTTCATCAGGTAAACTCAAATGAGGAAAAGGCAAAATTAAAGAGACGGTTTGAAAAAATGCAGGATTCGCCGTTTTTCGGCAGGGTAGATTTCTGTTTTGAAGATGAAGATAAGGCAGAGCCTTTTTATATCGGCATTGGAAATTTCGCGGAGCGTGCGGGAATGACGCCTTTGGTTTATGACTGGCGCGCTCCTGTAAGCGGACTGTTCTATGACTATGACAAGGGACCGGCGTCTTATGAAGCTCCGTCCGGAACGATAAGCGGAGAGATCGCTGCAAAGTGGCAGTATAAGATCAGAAACGGAAGGATGGTCTACGGTTTTGAGAGCGATGTAAAGATTGATGACGAGATTTTAAAACAGGAGCTTGGAAATAGCGGAGACGCCCAGCTTAAAAGCATCGTGCGGACAATCCAGAAAGAGCAGAATGAGATTATCCGAAACACAAAGGACCGGATCCTGGTTATCCAGGGAGCGGCAGGAAGCGGAAAGACTTCTATCGCCCTTCACCGGATAGCATATCTGCTGTATCATGACAGGAAAAATCTGCGATCATCCAACATTCTTATCCTGTCTCCGAACAGTGTTTTTGCAGACTATATTTCACATATCCTTCCTGAGCTGGGCGAGGAGAATATCCGGGAGATGAGTTTTGACCTTTTTGCATATCGAGAATTAAAAGATACTGCGTCTGACTGCGAAGACCGATATGACCATTTGGAGCGTATGATGAAGTTCCCGGACAAAAAGGCGGATGAGCGGTTTCATTGGAAACAGTCCAAGGAATTTGTGGGAGAGGTGGAAGGCTTCCTTGCCGTGGAAGAGGACAGCCTGATGGAGTTCAGAGACATTGAGTTCCGGGGAATGAAGCTTTCTGAGGAAGAAGTGATTCATCTGTTTTATGACAAATTTTATGACACCCCGATCCTTAAGAGGATGGATGCGGTGATGGAGTATTTTGTTGATTCATACGAAACTTTGAGAGGAAGGGATATAGAAGAAGAGGATCGTGATCTCCTGCAGAAAAAATTTGACAGGATGTATGTGACCAAAGATATTTATACACTCTATAATCGGCTGCTGGAGTTCTGCGGGCAGGAGAAGCTGTCAGATATTCCTTTCGAGAGAAGAAAGATCCCATATGAGGATGTGTTTCCGATGCTGTATCTGAAATACAGGCTTACAGGGGAAAGCGCTCATAAGAATATCAAGCATCTCGTTATCGATGAAATGCAGGACTACTCCTATCTTCAGTATGTGATCCTTCAGAGGCTTTTTGAATGCCGTATGACAATTTTGGGAGACAGGGCGCAGACGCTGGATAAGGAACAGCAGGACGTACTGAGATTTCTTCCACAAATATTCGGCAGGGGCATCCGTACCGTGATTATGAATAAGAGTTACCGCAATACATGGGAAATCGCTTCTTATGCTGGGAAGATCAGCGGGATCACGGATATAGAGCTGCTGGAGCGCCATGGAAAGGAAGTAGAGGAAAAAATATTTGCCTCAGAGGAAGAATTGCTTTCTGAGATAGAGAAAAAACTGAATGTGGGGACTCAAGGGTTCGAGACAGCAGCTGTTATTACGATGACTGAGGAAGAAGCATTTGACATTAGCCGGCTTTTGCAGAGCAGGGGACTTGAAGTGTCTTACGTTGACAGGGACAGTTCTGCTTTTCGAAAGGGGTTGACAGTAACTACGTTTTATCTGGCAAAGGGGCTGGAATTTGACCAGGTATTTGCTGTGCGGGGGAGAGATGATAATCCTCTGTCAATGCAGGCGGATTATATCTGTGCCACAAGAGCCCTGCATGAATTGTACGTATACCAGTTAGAAAAAGCCTCTCGCTGATAATATAGAATAATGGTTCTGATTCGGCAATGATTTTATCTGCATAAACTGCCTCTTACTGGAAATCTTAGTAATAAAAAAACGGGAGGCAATTATGGAGTCCATATGGAGCAAAACATGCGATATACCAGAGCGTTTACCGCTGGACGGTGATTTAGAAGCGGAGGCTGTTGTGATAGGCGGCGGAATGGCGGGGATACTGACTGCGTACCAGCTCGAATGTGCCGGGGTCAGGACGGTTGTCCTTGAAGCCGGAAGGATCGGCAGAGGACAGACCGGGAATACTACGGCAAAGATTACATGCCAGCATGGAATATTCTGCCATGATTTTATCGATAAGAAAGGCAGAGATGCGGCAGAACAGTATGTCCGTGCAAATCAGGCGGCTGTTGAGGAATATAAGAGGATCATACTAAAAGAGGGGATTGACTGTGACCTGGAGGAGAAAGATTCCTATGTATATTCTCAGGATGAAAAGAAATTAAAGGACGAGGCGGAAGCAGCGGCTGGACTTGGGGTTAAAGCGTCTTTTGTGCCCCATATTGAAATTCCTGTCTCCTGCGCCGGAGCGGTGAAATTTGCTCGGCAGGCACAGTTTCACCCCCTTAAATTCATTCGTTCCCTGTCTGAAAAACTGACAATATATGAGAATTCGCCTGTAAGAGGAGCAGAGGAACATATTGTAAAGACTGTCTGTGGCAGCGTAAAGGCAGAAAAGGTTATTTTTGCCACTCATTTTCCTTTCGTAAATTTTCCGGGCATGTTTTTCACCCGGATGCATCAGGAACGGTCTTATGTACTGGCGCTGGAAGGCGCGGGAGTAATCAATGGCATGTATATCGGCGACGGGAAGGATACCCTTTCGTTCCGGCAGTTTGGAAGATATCTTCTCTTCGGAGGAGAAGGACATCGGACAGGAGAGAAGAAGGATGGCGGAAAATACGAAGGCGGAAGCTATAAAATGCTGCGCACAGCGGCTCGGGAACTCTATCCCCAGAGCCGGGAAGCAGCCTGCTGGTCAGCTCAGGACTGCATTACGGCAGATAAAGTACCTTTTATCGGCAGATACGCATCGGATCGTCCGGACTGGTTCGTTGCCACGGGGTTTCAGAAATGGGGTATGACCTCATCTATGGTGTCTGCAATGATCATCAGGGATTTGATCTGCGGATTTGAGAATCCCTGGGCTGAGTTGTTTTCACCATCAAGATTCTCGGCAGAAGAGATCCCGCAGATTATGAAAGACAGCGGGAAAGCGGTAAAAGGGCTGACCAAACGTTTTTTCCATATTCCGGATGAGACATCTGCCAGACTGGAGCCTGGGCATGGCGCGGTCGTGGAGACGGAGACAGGAAAAGCGGGAGTATATAAGACAGAGGACCAGAAAGTCTATAAAGTGGATATCGTGTGTCCTCATCTCGGCTGCGAGCTGACATGGAATCCGGATGAAAAGACCTGGGACTGTCCGTGCCATGGATCCCGCTTTGACTACAAAGGGAACCTGATCGAGGGACCTGCACAGGAGGGGATCCATTATGAGTGATTACTTTTATGGCTGGTATTTCCGGTGCCAGGGAAAAGAGGGAAGTATTGCAGTGATCCCGGCAGTGCACATTTCTGCAAAGAGAGAATCCTGTTCTATCCAGATCATTACAGAATCGGGAAGCTGGAACAAAGTGTTCCCAGTCCGGCAGTTTCGGATCAACAGAGGCAAGAGGATCATGCAGATCGGGGAGAACTTGTTTTCCGCGAAAGGAATACGCCTGAATCTTGAAACAGAGGGGCTGCAGATCAGCGGTATCCTGCAGTTCGGAAAATTGGCCGAGCCTAAGTATGACATCATGGGACCATTCCGGTATATACCGGGATTGGAGTGCAGGCATGCAGTATACAGCATGAGACATTCTGTGGACGGAGAACTTAAAGTCAATGGAGAGTCACTGTGTTTTCGGAATGGAAAAGGATATATGGAGGGGGACAGCGGGAGCTCCTTCCCTGAGAAATATGCATGGACACAGCACTTCCTTGGCGATGGATCGCTTATGCTTGCCGCAGCGACGATCCCGCTGGGACCAATATGCTTCACGGGCACGGTGTGCATCTTGTATCAGAAAGGGCGGGAATATCGTTTTTCCACTTATCTTGGCGCGACCGTACAGAAAATAGGGAATGGAGAGCTGTTCATACGACAAGGAAAATACTGCTTGAGAGTCCGTTTCCCCAGGGAGTCCGGAAACGTGCTGCGCGCTCCGCAGAACGGGAAAATGACGCGCAGGATCAGGGAAAGCGTATCATGCCATGCAGAGTATACACTGCTCTGCGGGGACAGGATCGTGTTTAAGACAGTGACGGATAAAGCGGCATTTGAATACGAGACAAAAGAGGAAGAAAATGAAAATATCAGTAATCGCAGTAGGAAAGATAAAAGAGAAATATTTAAAAGACGCTGTCACAGAATACAGTAAGAGACTAAGCCGTTACTGTAAACTGGAGATCATCGAGGCGGCGGATGAGAAGACACCGGATCATGCAAGCGTGGCTGTGGAGGATGCCATACGGGCAAAAGAAGGAGAGCGCCTTCTGAAACATATCCGGGATGATATGTATGTGATCACCTTGGAGATCGGAGGAAAGATGCTCACGTCGGAGGAATTTGCAGAGAAGATCGAGACACTGGGCGTGCAGGGGAAAAGCAGCATTGCCTTTGTGATCGGCGGATCCATCGGTTTGGGGGAAGAAGTGCTGAAACGGTCGGACTTTGCTCTCAGCTTCTCGAAGATGACATTCCCGCATCAGCTTATGCGGGTGGTGCTTCTGGAGCAGGTGTACCGGGGATATCGGATTGTGAATGGAGAACCATATCATAAATAAATGCGGTTTTTTCGCATTTGGGTATGATAAACGTGAAGTAATAAATCAATCATATAAAATGTTTGGAAAGAGAGTGTACAGATAGTGTTTTACTCTCTTTTTGCATCTTGCTATCTGAACTTGAGGATCGTTTGGTTGATATTGAAAGTAGGTTAAAGTGGGATGACGAAAGTAGAAGGGATTGGTATTTAGAAAGAAAAGCAGAAGTCACTGTAGATTTAAAAAGATATAGGCAAGAACATGATATATTTATTAATGAATATGGTGAAATAATTTATTCTTAAATTTTTTAAAAACTAATTCCAATTTGATGGGGAACAACAGAATAAACAAATCCTAATTTGAATATCAGTAAATTATGACCTCTCAACAGAGGTTACAGTGTTTTAATAAAATCCTCCAAAAGCCCTGAAAATAAAGGATTTATCGCAATGTATTCTCCTTATCTCTTTATACGGTTACACACAAGTTTACTCTTTCTCTCATTGCTCATAAGGGCAAATACAAGGGCAAGAAAATCTCATAACAAGATATAACAGAGTGTGGCAATCGGGAAACTGTGATGTATGTGCGAATATATAATTTTGGAGGATTACAAAATGAAACAGTACATCTACAACGAGCAAAACGGTCTTTGGTATGAGCTATGGGGCGATTATTATATCCCCTGCTTGGAACTACCAACCGAAAAAGAAGAACGGCACATCGGCGTATGGGGGCAGCGGCATTTGCGGTATATCCGTGAGCATAAAAAGGCGCTTTATACCAGCCTTTTGACAAGCGGCAGGCTGCATTCCTACCTTGCCGATGTTGAGGAACAGGCGCAGGAGCTGTTTGACCGTCTTATGAAGCAGCGGGCAGAGCGTGAGGGCATTACCGAAACGCTGAAAACCGACAATCAAATGGAGTGGGTGCAGAGAATGAACGCCCTCCGGTTGGCGGTTACGGAAACCGTCAATGCCGAGGTGATCTTCGTATGAGAAAGAAGAAATACCACCTTTATTTGACGGCAGAAGAAAGACGGTATGTTTTTAACGCCCTGCTTGCGTACCGCAATAAGCTGCTGGCGCAGGGCAGATATACAGACCTTATAGACGAGGTAATGATAAAGCTGCAAAAATGAGCCTGTAACGCTTTCAGACGCAAAAACGAGGGGTAAGGGTACAAACACTTTGCCCCTCAAAGTTTAGGCTCTGGAAACGGCTTAAAATCACGCCTTTTTGACCTCTAAATGTCTACACGGCGGAATAGATGATTCGACCTGAATTGTTGATAGCGCACCCCATTTTTTCTCGAATAGAGGTTGAAAATCAGCGGGATTTGTGATAAAATTTTATATGTATATTTATGTTCAGAAAGGGGCTTGACAAAAATGGCGGCAGGAAGCACACTGGTAGCAAGCAAGCACAGCATAACTGCGCCCTTTTTCCTTGTCAAGAGTACAATCGCATATTTTTCAAAGGCGTATTCCGCCCGTTTTTATACGGATGGGGTACGCCTTTTTGTGTTGCCTGATAAACAGTACATTTTTTTTCTCATAGAATTTACCGCTTAGTCAATCAAAAAAAGCAGGAGGTGAATTATATTGCAAGAAAAAGGGATCCCGGAAAGGCGTACAGCATTTCTGGAAACCTGCTTTGATACTTTTTGTGAAAACGGATTGGAAAACACGAGTTTGAAAATGCTTGCAGATGCTTGTGGGGTTACCAATGGGAGCTTACTTTATTATTTTGAAAGTAAGGATAATCTTGTAATCGAAGCCACCGCTCACTGTATGGCAAAGGTGGAAAATGACTTTATGGCACAGGCCCCCACCAGTTTTGCGGACATCGAACGTTTCTTGCGGGAAATGCCTTATCTCACCGCAAAGCTCCACGGGGCAAAATACCGCTTTATGTATCAGGTGTATGCAAGCCCAAAGTACCGGGAATACGGCAAGGAATTTTTCAAAGGTGTTAATATCAGGTATCACAATTATGCCGAACTGCTTTCCGGCAAACTGGGGATGCCCGCAGATTTTATCCAGGGCATGACCTATCTGTTTGTCCGTGCCTGTGTTCATTTTGCTCTGTTTGAGGACGAGGACTATCTACAGTTACAGTTAAATGCAATTCGTACTTCCCTGCGGGCATTTATTGCCACAAAAACCGGGAGTGAAGATTGGAAAGCAGGTGATGCCCATGAGTAAAGTCAATCGCTATGAATATGAGGGGAAGGTAATAGAGATTCCCCTGCGATGGGATGAACACTCAAAGAAAGAAATCGAGGATTACAGTTTATTTATAGAACAGTCCCCGATCTACACTCCGGAGGGGCGTCCCATTCTTCTGACGATTGAGGACGCCTGTCCTCACGCCGTCATGGTAGATGATGATCCCGCAAGTATTGACTGCGGTTCCTGCAGCTACTTCCACCAGACGCCCGGCTCACTTTTGGGCGTCTGCCATAACAAAAAAATGCGCTCCGGTATAGAACCACAGGAAAAGAGCTCCGGAGCAAAGGAGGAAACATTGTGAAAAAACGAATATTGAGTCTGCTCTGCGTGTTGGCCCTCTGCCTGGGCCTGCTGCCCGTCACGGCGCTGGCGGAAGAAAATGCTCCTACAACACTGTATGTGGGCAGTACAACAATTAGTGCCGGATACTGGACATCCTCTGACGGTGGAACAACTTGGGCCCGTCAAGAGAATCAGCCGGAGGGAAATAACTACATATACTACGACGGCCAAGGCACCCTGAAACTGCACAATGCGACCATCCAGGGAGGGTCTAATGCCGTATCAGCGCCTTTTGGCGCCGGGATCTATGCTCTGAGCAGCAGCAATCAACCAGTTGCCCTGACTATCGAACTGATTGGCACGAATACCATCACAGGCAACTATGGGATTTATGTGGATGCACAACAAGGAGGGACAGTAGGCACAAATGCCTCCCTTCTCATCCAAAATAGCGACGATGACGGCAGTCTGGAAGTATCTGGTTCTTCTTACGGAATATATGTCAAAAGCGGAACAGGCGATGCCTCCTTGACCATTAAAAACGCTTCCGTCGATGCAAAGACTACTCAAATCTATTCTAGCTACGCCGGCGTCTGTGTGCAGTCCGGTAGTGACGCCACCAGCTCCCCGCAGCTCTCCCTTGCCGTCAATGGCGGCAGCCTGACCACCAGCGCCAGCGAGGGCAATGATGGGATACAGTTTTATGTGGGATCGTCGTCTGACACCACCAATGCCACCACCAGCCTGACCGTCACCGATAATGCCATTGTGGACGCCAGAAATGGCGGGATCAGAGCATCAGGAATTTCGGAAACGCTTCCTACGCCGACACCAACGGGTAATAATAGAAGCGGTATCGTCTTTGACGGCAGTACCGGCACCGTGTACGGCACGGTGGAGTTGCAGAATGACCTCACCATCGGCGCGGGCGAGAGCCTGACCATCGGGGATGGGGCCAGCCTCACCGTGCCGGATGGAAAGACTTTGACCAACAACGGCACCGTTACGGTGGAGGAAGGGGGTACCCTGACCAATAACGGTTCCCTGGACTGCAACCATCACACCGGTGGGACGGCTACCTGCACCGAGAAGGCAAAGTGCGACCTCTGCGGTGCAGAATACGGGGATTTCCTCCCCCACAGCCTGACCAAGACCGAGGCCAAGGCACCCACCTGCACCGTGGTGGGTAACGAGGCATACTGGACTTGCGGAAATTGCGGTAAATACTTCAGCGATGGCAACGGCAATACCGAAATTATAAAGGATTCCTGGATTATTAGCGCAATCAATCATGATTGGAACGATGCGGTTTACACATGGAGCGATGACGGAAGCACCTGTACTGCTACCCGTACCTGCAAAAACGACAGCGCTCATACGGAAAAAGCCACGGCAACGGTAACAGGCGCACAGACCAAAGCGCCGACCTGCACCCAGATGGGCGAAACCACCTATACGGCTGCCTTTGAGGCGAGCTGGGCAATGACACAGACAAAAGTGCTTGCAGACATTCCTGCCATCGGTCACAGCTATGGTGAACCGGTCTGGAGCTGGTCAGAGGATGGAAAAACCTGCAAGGTGACATTTACCTGTGAAAAGGATGAAACCCATAAGGAAACTCCGGTGGTAAAGGTTACATCAGCAGTAAAGAAGCCAGCCACCTGCACGGAAACAGGTGTAACCACTTATACAGCAACCGTTGAATTTAACGGCCAGACCCACAAGGATACGAAGGATGTGGCAGACATCCCGGCTACCGGCCACAGCTATGACGACGGCAAATGTACTGTCTGCGGTGCGATTGCTTCCGATTTCAAGGTCATCATCACAGCCGGGGCAAACGGTATCTGGCAAAAAGGCACAAAGGATGGTCTTTCCTTTACTTCCAATGCAGCTTATAAATACTTCCAGAAGGTACAGGTAGACGGCAAAGACCTGGATGTTTCCAACTACACAGTAAAAGAAGGCAGCACCATTGTCACTTTGAAAGCTGAATATCTGGAAACTCTGTCTGTCGGCAAGCACACGCTGGCGATTGTTTCCGAAACCGGTACGGCTACAACGGAGTTTACCGTTAAGGCGGCGGCTGTTACTGACGATACCCAATCGCCGCAGACCGGCGATAGTAGCAATATGATGCTGTGGATTGCTCTGCTGTTCGTATCCGGCGGGGCGCTCGGCACCGGGCTGTGGAAGCGGAAAAAGGAACGGGCTTAAATCCGTCAAAAGGAGGAAACATTATGAAAAAACGAATATTGAGTCTGCTCTGCGTGTTGGCCCTCTGCCTGGGGCTGCTGCCCGTCACGGCGCTGGCGGAAGAAAATGCTCCTACAACACTGTATGTGGGAGATCAGAGTCTTCTTGTCGGTACAAATCCCTACTGGACCACGGATGGGGATGGAACGCTGACGGCATCCACTGAATCCGAAAATTGGAATGTCAAATACGATCCAAACTCCGCCACCCTGACGCTGAAGAATGCGACCATTAAAGGAGTGTCTGATAATGTAAACACAGTTGGCGCCGGGATCTACGCGGCGAGTAGTTCAGGCCCCGTATCACTGAATATCGTTTTGGTGGGAGAAAACGAGGTTACCGGAGGGTATGGGATCAATGTTAGTAGTGAAGGAGCTGCTTCACTGAGCATCAGCGGCTCCGGCAGCTTGACTGTGTCTGCCACCGCTACTAATGGAATAGGAATATTTGTGCAAGCCCAATCTGGTAACGCTAATTTGGCGATCAATGGAGCAAATGTTAATGCGGTGGTTACTGAGAACAACGGTCGTGGTGTTGAGTTGAGCGCAGGTCAGGACGGCAATCCGAACCTTACCATTGAGGTCAAGGGCGGCAGTTTGCAGGCTAGCGGTCAGCCCAATGGAATCATATTTTTTACGAATAAAAATAATACCCAAGCGAAGGCCAATCTGAAGGTCAGCGGCAATGCCATGGTCAAGACTTCGGGCATCACAACAGAGGCGGACGGTTCCGGCAGCCAAGGCGCTGTTTTGACCACTGAGGCCGGCACTGGTGAAACCGGCGGCATCGTCTGGAACGGCTCAGAAGGCACCGTGTACGGTTCCGTCACCTTGCAGGACAACCTTGAAATTAAGAGCGGCGAGACCCTGACCATCGGGGATGGGGCCAGCCTCACCGTGCCGTCTGGTAAAACTTTGACCAACAACGGCACTGTGACCACCACCGAGGGCGGCATCCTGACCAACAACGGCACAATCAATAACAGCGGCACCCTGCCGGGAACCATCAGCGGTAATCAGCCGCCGAAGATCACCACCACAAGCCTGCCCGACGGCAAAGAGTACACGGCTTACAATGAGACGCTTCAGGCTGACAACGATCCTACTCAGTGGAGCGTCACCAGCGGCTCCCTGCCTGCGGAGTTGACACTGGACACCAGCACCGGCGTGATCTCCGGCACCCCGACAGCGGCGGACACCTATAACTTTACCGTGACCGCAACCAATGGCAATGGCAGCGACAGCAAAGCGTTCACCCTGACGGTCACACCAACCAACAACTATTTTGAAATCTCAACAGCGGAACAGCTTCGCAATTTTGCGAACGCGGTGAATACCGGAAACACAACCGCCAACGCCGTGCTGACAGCGGACATTACCCTAACCGGCGGGAACTGGACACCCATCGGCAAGGACAATTCCTGCATATACAACGGCACCTTTGACGGCCAGGGCCACACCATCTCCGGGCTGCAATGTAGCGTCAGCAGCGGCGATGTCGCCGGCTTATTCGGCGTCATCGGCAGCAGCGGCGTGGTGAAAAATGTGGGGATAGCCGACAGCGATGTGTCGGTTGTGGTGACCGTCACCGACAAGATAGCCTATGCCGGCGGTGTGTGTGGGTATAGCGCTGGTACCGTTGAGAACTGCTGGAACAGCGGCAGCGTCACTGCCACCTGCAATGGCAGCAATAACGACAGGAACGCCGCCTATGCCGGCGGTGTGTGCGGGTGGAACGATGGTATCATCCGGAACTGCTGGAACAGCGGCGCTGTCAAAGCCGAAAGCACCACTGCCTCCTGTGTCGGCGGCGTGTGCGGGTACAACACCGGCACCATCACGAACTGCTATTGGCTTGCGGGCACAGCGGAGTACGGAATCGGCAACCCCAGAGGCGACACAAACGCTGAATCCAAAACCGCCGAACAGTTCGCCTCCGGCGAGGTGGCATGGCTGCTGAACCAAGGGCAGACAGGGACACCATGGGGGCAAGGCTCCAATAATATGCCTGTTTTGGAGGGCAACCTTCCTGCGGGTGTAACTTCTTATGTGCCTGTCCGCATTACGATTGTTATGACGGATAATACACAAAAATCTTACTATTCGGCAAAGGGAAGCACATTTACAGAGTATCCCACCGGGTATGCGTTCTTCTTCAAAGAGAACGGAACGCAAACCTGGATCAACAAGGGGACGCAGACCTATGACGCTGACGCCACGATCTATGCGGAAAACATGACGCTGGAAAAGATCCCTGCGAAAGCCGCCACCTGTACGGAGAACGGAAACAGCGAGTACTGGCACTGCGAAACCTATGATAAATATTTCAGCGATGAAAACGGTGTAAACGAAATCACCGCTGAAAGCACCGTGCTTCCGGCCACCGGGCATCAGCTGACTAAGGTGGCAGCGAAAGAGCCGACCTGCACTAAGGACGGAAATATTGAGTACTGGTACTGCGAAAATTGCGGCAAGTATTTCAGTGATAAAAACGCCGAAACCGAGATCCGGCAAGCTGATACGGTGATTGCAGCCACCGGCCACAGCTACGAAAACGGAAAATGCACCGTCTGCGGCACCATTGATCCGGATTTCAAAGTAACAATCACAGCCGGGGCAAACGGCACATGGCAAAAAGGTACGAAGGACGGACTCTCCTTTACTTCCAACGCCGCTTTTGCACACTTCCTTAAAGTTCAGGTAGACGGCAAAGACCTGGACGCTTCCAACTACACGGTCAAGGAAGGCAGTACGATTGTCACCTTAAAGGCTGAATATCTGGAAACTCTGTCTGTTGGAAAACATACACTGGCAATCGTTTCCGATACCGGTACGGCAACAACAGAGTTTACCATCAAGGCGGCAGTTACTGACGATACCCAGTCTCCTCAGACTGGCGATAGTAGCAATATGATGCTGTGGATTGCGCTGCTGTTCGTATCCGGCGGGGCGCTCAGTGTCGTGACATACAGAAAGAAAAAACATGCGGAGTAAAGATTTGCGGAAATACTCCGGTCAAATCATTTGAACGGGGCATTTCCGCTGCTATATAGCGAAGGAAGGATAAATACGATGAAACACAAATTACACAGTCAAATATTTGCAGTGCTGTTATCACTGGTGCTGAGTGTTGCTCTGCTGCCTGCTACAGTATTCGCTGCAAGTCCGGAAGGAGTCTGGACAGACTATGCCGCAAGTGGTTTTGCCGGAGGCACTGGTACCGAGGCTGATCCTTACCAGATCGCCACTGCCGAACAGCTTGCAAAGCTTTCCAATGATGTCAGCGGAGGGACTTCGTATCAGGGAACCTTTTTTGTTCTGACAGAAAACATTGATTTAAGCGCTCACCGCTGGACTCCAATCGGAATTTATAAGTGGGAAGAAACTGGTACTACAATCAACAATAGTTTTCAGGGCTTTTTAGACGGAAATGATAAAACGATCAGCGGAATGTTTGTAGATGAAAGAATCGATCACTATTGCGGTGGACTGTTTGGTAAAATCAACATTCAAAAAAATGGATCTCCCGTTGGGGCAAAGGATCTGACCATCACCGGAGCAACGGTCTATGTGGATGAAACAGGCTTGAGTGAGTGCTCCGGCGCCATTTTGGCAGGCAATGTTATGGGAAGCGATACCCAGTCTGTCGTGTTTGAAAATATCACGGTATCCGGTTCCGTTTATGTAACCCGTACAAATGGTTACAACAATATCGGCGGAATGCTCGGATATGCAAGCTGGGTAAAGGCGACAAACTGTCATGCAGATGGAGTCTCTATCTCCGGCGCCAGCAACTGCGGCGGTTTTGTAGGAAACGACAGCGGATCTATTTATGAAAACTGTACAGCGTCCGGTACGATAGACGGTGCTTGGGTAGTTGGCGGATTTGTGGGATATTCAGCCAGTGCCACATGGCAGGATTCTGCCGGCGCATCCACCTACACAAAATGTTCCGCTGATGTAGATGTCAGCGGAAACGATTGGAGAGTCGGCGGATTTGTGGGATTTGCAGAATACGGTCAGTTTAATAATTGTGTTGCTTACGGAGATGTAACCAGTATCGTTACCGGATGGGAGCCAAAAGTAGGCGGTTTTGTAGGTGAAGACAGCAGTAATGTAAATATAACCGCATGTCATGCAGCTGGTGTTGTGACCGGTGTATCTTCAGATTATCAAGCTGGTGGATTCATTGGCGCTTATTCCGGAGGTATTTTTACGGGCTGTTCTTTCGACAGCGAAAAGAATCCTGACTTGAATGTCGCTGGAGAAGGAACGATTGCTTCGGATGCTGTTACAGGCGAAGAAAGTGCCGTAGTATTGTCAAGTATTTGTGAAGATTATTTCGGCAGCCATCAGTACAGCAGTGAGTGGACTGTGGATACCGAAGCCACCTGTATAACCGACGGAAGCAAATACCAGCCTTGTGAGCGCTGCGGGGCAAAAGGAAACATTACTGCAATCCCTGCTACCGGTCACAGCCTGATAAAAACAGAGGTCAAAGACCCCACCTGCACCGAGGACGGAAATATCGAGTATTGGTACTGCGAAAACTGCGATAAGTATTTCAGCGATGAAAATGCAAAAGAAGAAATTGAGCTTGAAAACACCGTACTCAAAGCCACAGGACATAATTGGGGCGAACCGGAATGGAGCTGGTCGGAGGACGGCAAGACCTGTACGGTGACCTTTACCTGTGAGAACGATGAAACCCATAAGGAAACACCGCAGGTAAGCGTTACATCAGAAGTAAAGACGCCTGCAACCTGTACGGAAACAGGCGTAACCACCTATACGGCAACCGTCGAATTTAACGGGAAAACATACACGGATACGAAAGATGTGGCAGACCTTGCGGCCACCGGCCACGAGCTGAAGAAGACAGATGCGAAAGAGGCGACCTGCACCGAAGACGGAAACATCGAGTATTGGTTCTGTGAAACCTGCGGCAAGTATTTCAGCAATGAAAATGCCGAAACGGAGATCCAGCTTGCCGATACGGTCATGGAAGCCACAGGCCACAGCTACGAAAACGGCAAATGCACCGTCTGCGGTGAAATTGATCCCGATTTCAAGGCGGTTATCATTGAGGGAGCAAACGACGAATGGCAGAAAGGCACAAAGGACGGACTTTCCTTTACTTCCAACGCCGCTTTTGCACACTTCCAGAAGGTACAGGTAGACGGCAAAGACCTGGATGTTTCCAACTACACAGTAAAAGAAGGCAGCACCATTGTCACTTTGAAAGCTGAATATCTGGAAACTCTGTCTGTCGGCAAGCACACGCTGGCGATTGTTTCCGAAACCGGTACGGCTACAACGGAGTTTACCGTTAAGGCGGCGGCTGTTACTGACGATACCCAATCGCCGCAGACCGGCGATGACAGCAATATCGCCCTTTGGATTGCGGTACTGCTTGCAGCGGGCACTGCCCTGACCGGCACAGCCGTTTACAGCCGCAAGAGAAAATATAGCAAATAAATCCATATATAACATGCGCTCTGTGGAAGAAAGCCACGGGGCGCATTCTTTATGTATGCACCGCAGGAAGCCTGCGGTGTTGTTTTCGATGTGAAAGCTATCGTTCCCTGTCGTGGGTTTTGGGCTTTGGCTTTTGCCTTCTGCCCTCCGCCTGAAGCTGGCGCAGGCGCTTCAGCACGCTCTCCCGCCGGGGCGGCTTTGCCTGCTCTTTTTGGGCGGGTTTCTGTTTTCCCTGACCTGCCGCTCCCATGCGGCAAGGTCACGGTTGTACTGCTCCACAACAGCCTCCGCCTTGCGGTAGGTTGCCATGAACGCCTGCACATCGGGATAACCGTCCTCTTTCAGAACATCGGGCAGTTTATCCAGATTTTCAGCGATTTCCTTTTCTGTCCGCTGTATCTGCTCTGTGAGCGCCTTGCGCTCCTTACCTTTGAAAATCCCTTTTGTATCGGCAAGCTGTTGTTTCAGCTTCGGAAGTACCGTATCCTGCAAATGCCGGATTTCTTTCGCCTTATCCTGCGCCTTTATCATCAGCTTTTGCATGGTACGGAACTCTGCCATATCTATCTCAGGGACAGGCTTCGGCGGCATATCGTGTTCACGGATTAAGTTTTGCAGGAAGTCCTTAGCCTTGTTTACGATACTGCGGAACAGATTGGGAAGCCAGCCCTTGCTTTTGATAGACTGGCTCGCCTTTTCGTGTATCTCTGTCTGCTTGACTTCTAAAATCTTTACTTCGGAGATACCTGATAATAACGCCATATCCGCTGTCCTGTTCCATTCCTGCCTTGTGGCATTATCGGCTTTGATTTCGTCCTCTTTGGGATTATTTTTGCCGATTTTCTTGGTCGGAAGATAGACGCTGTTTTTATCAAATACCTTTAAGTGCTGCTCAGGATCGGAGATATGGCAGTTAATAAGTTCTGTATACACTTCCTTTATCTCTCGGAGAAAAGGCTCTCCCTTAAAGCGTGTATCTTTGGTAGTAAACAGATGGCTTTCGTATACCTCGCCTTTTTTGATGACGGTACAGCCTTTCCGTATCTGCCCGTCCTCCCCCGTGATTTCCTTTTTGGTGCGGACACGCTTTCCAGTCTCGTCAAAGAACACGCTGCGGGAAGCAACCTTTACATCAGGTTCGGGGAGCAACCTCTTCTCGCTGAAAATCAGATGGATATGATAATTTGTCTTGCGCTTGTTGTGGTGGAGGGAGGACACGCACTCCACACCGTACCGCCTGCGGAACTCCTCTGTAAAGTCCGTGAGTACCTGCTGCGGCTCGTATTGCGTATAGATTTCGGGCAAGGCGATAATCAGTTCCCTTGCTTCGATACATTTACCCTCTGTGCCACTGCGCTGAAACTCCTGCTGGCTTTCCCTTGCAAGGTTGCTCCAAAAGGTGCTGTCGGCGGTGCGGTAGGTGGCATAGAGATTTTCCTGCCTTGCATGGCTTGTAATATACGATATTCGCCCTTTGACATTGGGCAGTTTTGACATCTGGATAAAACTGTGTCTCGGCATACATCATCTCCGTTTTCTGTTGTCAAGGTGCGTCCTTTTTTGCAACCGTTTACGGTTGCGGCTGTCGCTGCGGCAGCGGTGACAGCCCCGTATCAGACGCCGCAGGCGGTTGATACGGAAGCCCCCTGCAAGGGCGAAATACCCGGAGTACAAACCGTAGGTTTGTGCGAGGGGTGTATTTCGCTCTCAAACGCCGAGGGCTTAGGGTTACTTTCCGAAAAGAGAATGGATTGTCATTCCACTCCGCGGACATCATCGGGCTTCAGAAGATTTCTTCCCTGATTGACCGTTAGAAACCGTTCCAGCGTGTCCCTGCGGATAATGGTCTTGCGCCCCACTTTGAGGACGGGCAGCTTTCCCCATTCCACCAGCTTCCGCATGGTGTTCCTGCCGATACCCGTACATTCTGCGGCTTCCTCTATGGTAAGTCCCATTTTGACTGCGCTCATTCTATCAACCTCCTTTTTGAACACTCATTTTGCAACTACTGTTTTATCATTATACTTATTCTGTCATCTTTTGTCAACCTATTTTGCAACCATTCATAGTTTATTTACAACTTTTATCGAGATAATGGTTGCAAAATAAGTATCGGCGTGTTATACTGATACCAGTCAGGAGGTGAACACCTTGAAAAAAGAAACCACATTCGCCGCAAAACAGGTCGGTGGGCGGATTAAGGAACGCCGCACAGAGTTAAACATTACCATGCCGGAACTCGGCAGGCGTGTGGGCGTGAACAAATCCACCATTCAGCGGTACGAAGCGGACGGAGTTGATCCGAAGCGCACAATGGTCATCAACGGTCTTGCGGAAGCGTTGCTCACAACTCCCGAATGGCTGACAGGTCTTTCCGATGATAAGGAATATGACACCTATACTCTCTGCCAGCGGGATATTGAGGAACACATCAAGAAGTATCTGGACACAGTTTCCCATACGGTAAAGGGCGAGCCGCACCAGCAGCTTCTCACGACATTTCTCGGCAAGATGGTTGACCTGTATACGGTTATGACCTACTACTTTGCTGACGCTATGGAGGAAGTTGACCGTGTGGCGGAGGACAAAGGGCTGAAAGAGTCTCTTGGGCGGTACGCCATAGAGTCCGGGGCAATCATGGAGCAGGTATACCGCAAGAAGATGGAAATACCGATTGAGGATATGAAACGGTTTTTAGACGGGATTTTACATATCCACGATGAGGGGCGCACAAAAATGTCGATGGGCGCACTTTTCGGGATAGTGGAGGAAGCCGAAGAAAGGCTTTCCGAAAAAGAAAATTCCGTGGCACCTTGACAAGTAAAGACGCCAGTTGACTTCCACTGGCAGAAGTGACACAATTACTTTACGCACACCATATGTCACAGTCCCGATTGCCACGGATAGAAAGGAGTTTTTTATCTATGGCAAAAGGTTCTGTAAGAAAGAAAGGCAAAAAGTGGTACGGACGCTTTTACATTGAAGATGAAAGCGGCAGAAAAGTGCAGAAAGAGTTTGCAGGCACAGAGAGCAAGGCGGAAACAGAAGCCATGCTCCGCAAAGCGATAGCGGACTACGAGGAAAAGCAGTTTGTCGGGAAAGCGGAAAACATCACGGTAGGCGATATGCTGGATATGTGGGTAGAGGAAGAACTGAAACCCGGCAACTTAAGCAATGGGACGGTCATGTCCTATCAGGGAACGGTCAACCGTATCAAGCGATATCCCATTGGCAAACGCAAGCTGAAAACCGTGACCGCCGACCATTTGCAGGCGTTCATTGATTTTCTGAGCTACGGTGGGACAAACCCGGACGGGACAACTTCAAAGCCCATGAGCAAAGGATATATGCTCCTATTCTCGGCGGTGTTGCAAAATTCCTTCCGCTTTGCGGTTTTCCCGAAAAAACTGATTACCTTTAACCCTATGCAGTATGTGAAGCTGAGAGGCAGGAAGCAGGAAACGGATATTTTCTCGGACAGTGAGGAAGATACTTCCAGTATTCCTACTATCACCCATGAGCAGTTCCAAAAGCTGGAGGAATTTCTCAAGGCAAAGGATAATCCTGCTTTGCTTCCTGTGCAGATAGCCTACTATACGGGGCTTCGTATCGGGGAGGTATGTGGCTTAACTTGGCAGGATATTAACCTTGAGGAACAATATCTTACAGTACGCCGCAGTATGCGCTATAACGGAACAAGGCACACAACCGAAGTGGGAACGACAAAGCGGAGCAAAGTCCGCACCGTTGATTTCTGCGACACGCTGGCGGCAATCCTGCGGGCGGCAAGAACAGAACAACGCAAAAACCGTTTCCGCTATGGGGAACTTTATCACCTGAACTACTACAAAGAAGTAAAGGAAAAAGGGCGCACCTATTATGAGGTTTACAGCCTGCAAAGGACAGAGGAAGTCCCGGAAGATTACAAGGAAATCTCCTTTGTCTGCCTGAGAGCAGACGGGGCGTATGAAGCGCCGAGTACGGTAGGGATTATGTGCAGGGCGGCAAAGAAGAAAGTGAAAGGGCTTGAAGATTTCCATTTCCACACGCTCCGTCACACCTACACAAGCAATCTGCTTTCCGGCGGCGCAAAGCCGAAAGATGTGCAGGAACTTCTCGGACACTCTGATGTCAGTACCACAATGAACATCTACGCTCACTCTACAAGAGAAGCGAAGCGTACTTCCGCAAGGCTGCTGGATAAGGTGGTCGGCGGGGAATAAAAAGTTGCCCTTGTTGCGGCTCGTAAGGGCAAAAACAAGGGCAAACAGATAAGGTTTGAACGGAAAACAGGTGTGAAGCCTTGAAAAATCAATGGTTTTTGAGGATTAGATAGTTAAATCCTAATTTATCTGTACACAATATGACGTCTAAGCTATAATAAAGTTAATCGTATGTAAGATTAAAGAAGTGAGCTGTTAAAGTGGAGGTATATGTATGCCAGAAATTGCTTTGTTTTATGGAATAAGGATTACTATGTATTATGATGACCATAATCCACCCCACTTTCATGTGGAGTATAATGGAAAAAAGGCTTTAATCGATATAAATGATGTCTGTGTTTTGCAGGGAGCATTGCCATCAAGGCAACTGAAACTTGTGTTGGCATGGTGTGTGATCCATCAGGATGAATTAATGCAAAACTGGGAACTTGCAAAAGATGGGAAACCGTTAAACAGAATCAATCCTTTGGTTTAAATATGAAGGAGGCGCTGTAATGTTAGAATATATTCCAACTGTGGTTCAGGTAATACCGTACGAAGATTATACTGTGGATGTATATTTTGATGATGGGAAAATTGTATGTTGCCATGCAGAAAAAGATTTGTCTCCTAATATTTTTGATCGAATAAAGGCGTATCATATTTTTATGAATAAATGTGTGGTTTTAAATGGAACGTTGGCATGGGATGTGGCTGGAGGAAGAAATGTAAACGAGTGCATTGATATCGATCCTTTATATTTGCACGAGTTGAAAAAAAGTAAAGAACGAATAGTATAGAATATTAAATATATAAACCGCACTTTGATACGTTATGGAGAGCCGTATCATAAGAGAGGGCGCTGTGAGATGAGGGTTACAGGGACAAAATGCTACGTACAGATTGAGGATGATGCCGGGAATATCGCAAGATTCGACGGGGAAGTCTACTTTAGAGAATTTTGCGCATTGGCTGACTCAATCCAGTGGATCCGGCATAACGGTGAGGCGACAGAGCAGGACAGGATTGACCTGATTTATAAGGCAACACGATATGGAAAAGACACTGGCACCAAAATACTCTTTTTCAGCTCTGATGGTCGGGTGATGTTTGAAAACGAGCTTGGATTGAAAACGGAAGTGTACTGGTCCAAAACGTATCTGGTCATTGTGGCTGTGGTGGTTGTGTCCCTGCTTTTTCCTGCTCTTCTTATAGCTACGCTGGATGTCGCAAGTCTGAGCTTCAGCATAGGGTTCGGCATTGTGACTGTTCTGTTTGCCAGCCCATTCCTTATCTGGGCCTTTCGGATATGGAGATTCAGGATCACAGCCGAGGGTGATGTCGTAACGGTCAGACCTGCGGCAGGAAGAATCTGGCGGTTTCATGCATCCGATATAACCAGGGTTGTCCGAAAAGTTAAGATGGATTCCGGCTGGGAGCTGATACAAAAGGTCAGGTTTTATATAAAAGATAAGCGTGTGCCGCTAAATCAGAGTATGACAGGTATTGAGGACATGGACGCATATCTTATGCGGCATGTTGATGCGGAAAAAATCACTACAAAGAAATGAGGAAGGTATTGCAAAATGACAAGAGAGGAATATGTGGAAAGGATGGAGAAGGTCGATGACTGGGCACCCGGCTGGGATGCGATCGACAGAGAGTTTGACCGGCTGTATCCCGGACAGGAGCCTGCCCATTACGGTACAAATATCCACGCAAGAGCGATTTTCGGAGGCGATAATTATCTTGACGGATATTCTGTTTATGAATCTCAGAAAGGCTATCAGCATATAGTTACATACGGAATGAGTGAGCTCTATGCGAATGATGAGGCTTTTGGAGGAGAGTACAGCAGATGGGGCTATGAGATGACTATAAAGCTGAAAGAAAACAGTGCGGAAGATTGTCTATGGGCACTGGATATGCTGTCAAATCTTGCGCGATATACATACACAACCGAAAGATTTTTTGAAGCGGGCGAATGTGTGCCGGGAAACGGCACCTCTCTTCATATAGGAACGGATTCGCTGATAACGGCGCTTATTACTGTTAATGATACTTCAGCGCAGACGCTGGATACACTGCACGGTAAAGTGGAATTCATCCAGTTTGTGGGAATAACGGAGTCAGAGCTGGATGCGATCAGAAAAGATGGCAGTAATGTTTCTATTCTGATAGAGAAAATGAAGAAGGATAACCCGGAACTGATAACGGATATGAAGAGAAAAAAATCTTATTTATAGAAGAATGCAAGAGGAAAATGATGAAGAAAGCAATCTCACTTTTATTTTTAGCTATATGTGTCTGCGGGATGATGGGATGTGAAAAAGCCGCCGGACCGGAAGTAGAAATAAATTACGGCAATTCCTCTGTTTATTCGAAAGAAGAGATGGATGAGGCAATAGAAATTATACAAGAAACATTTGCCGCATGGGATGGATGCGAGCTTCAAAGTATATCCTATTCATCTGATGATGAATGCAGTTCTGAAAATATTTCATGGTTGAATGATTTAATGGAAGCATATGATTTATCGGATGAATTTACACAATGTATCATGTTCGAAAGTGATTTTCACACCTCTGAAAATGCCAGCGCGGTATGGAATCCGGATACGAATTATAAAGATTATCAATGGTGGCTTGCCCGTACCTCGGATAACAGTGAGTGGAAACTGGTTACATGGGGATATTGCTAGAAGTAGTTTCGTTCGGGCATACAGTGAGGACATCCGTTTCTTTTGATCCCGATTACGGATGAAAACAATACAGCCTCCGCATAGGTATCGCAGGCAAAAATATGATAGGGATCTATTTTGTCAATGCAGCAGAGAGGTGATTCACGGTTAAGATCGTGGATTTCTCCGGTGCTTTTGTTTAATATGAATTGTTTCCCATTATATGGTGCATTTGTACGACGCATAAGGCTCTCCTTGTATCAGTGATTTTACAGAGCGGCAGCCGGGATGACCGGTGCGGTTCCAATGTACTCCATTATACAGCCGCATTTTTGCCCGGTCAATGCGTAAAACGCAGAAGGATGTTAACGCTCTTAGCAAATCCACACTTAGATATGTTATCAGTTTTTACGGAGGAAACAATGGGAAAAGAAATTCAACCAAAAAACACAACAAGAGAAGCAGCTTATGAACTTTGGATGAAAGCCCCCAATCCAATGGTAACTTTTTTTAAGACCTTGGATGTGACAAACCTGATTAAGGCCAGTAATAAAAAACATATGAAGTTCAATATGCTTCTGGATTATTGCATTGGTAAAGCTGCTGTGAGCATAAAGGAGTTTTATATACTTCCTGTTGGCGATAAACTTATACAATATGATACGATTGCAGTTAATACGATTGTGAAGAATAAGGATGGGGAAGTCAATTCTTGTGATATTTTATATGTAGAGGATTTGGATGTATACAATAAGCAGTATTTGAAATATACGAGTCAGGCAGCAGCAAACTGTCAGGATATAGATTTGTCAAAAAGGAAATTAAAAGTTTGAAATAAAATTCCGGTTTATATTGCAAGAGATAAATTGGAAGTTTGTTCGGAATAGGACATGAAGATAAAAGAAAGAGCCGCTATTTTGCAGCAGCCCCTATTTGGATTCATATGGGTTTTTGTCTGATTTCGAAAGCGGCTTGTTCTGCGGCGCATCACGGCTTTTAAGGCGTATCCCGCCTGCTGTACAAGGTTTCGTTCATTTTTCTCACATTATGTCTGGCGGCAGCATATTGAACGATCCACACTGTTGCAAAAATGAGAACAAAAATACCAAAGTAACTTAATATACCTTTCAGGCTGTGTTCCATCCAATATGAAACATAGGCTGTTGGAAGCATGATCACTGAAATAATGGAGAAGTAAATCCCAGTCTGTTTTAAGATACCCCAGCTCTCTATTTGCCATATTACCGAGCAGGCCCCAAATCCCGCACCCAATATTCCGCACAAAACAGCCTGCAGCAAAACAGCATTGATTTCGTTTCCCATGACAGCAGCTAATTCGGGAACGCATGGATAATAACGTCCGTCTGATACTGTCAGAGAAATAAATATGGTTATCAAATATCCCATTGCCAGTCCGAGAGGAAAACCCAACATACCACGTAACAAAATTTGCTTTTTCATATTTATCACCTCAGATTCCTAATATTTTTTTGATCTTTGACACATACCGTCTTGAAACATAAGCTGCTGTGCCATTAGTTAATTCGACGCGAATCGTGCCGGTAAAGCTTAGATCAAAGTTATTGACCTTCTTCAAGTTGATAATCTCCGAATTCGATATGCGGACAAACTGGTTATGGTTCAATCGTTTTTCGATTTCATACAGCCGGAAACGTACAGTATATTCACCTTTCTCTGTAACCGCAAATACCTTCCCTGAACCTGCGTAGATCCGGATCAAATCTTCTTGTTCGATCACCTCGATTTTTTCATTCTTACAGCCGGAAATAACTTGAGGAGTGTTTTCTGATAATTTATTTAAGATCAGATTCACATCTTCTGTCATGGCCGCAGTCAGTATAAGTATTTTGGGCTCTATATATGAATCGTCAATTTTTATCTCGACCTTCATTTTATTTTCCTCCCTTCTGTGATGTCATTATATGAAAAGTACATATCGCTTTCAATAGATTTTCAATAGTCGGTCGATTATGAACTGCAAGTGGAGAGGAAGATTGACATGACGGGAAAGGAAATCCTGGTGTGAGAATAATGAGATAATAAAAATGCGCTGCGGGTATAAAAGAAATGACAGAGAAAAGACAGAATGATATAATAATCTATAATGATCAGATCTGTGAAGCTGAGAGAAAAGCTGAGGAGGTGTTAGGTTGCGGGCAGAATCAGAAATGTATGACATTATCATCCGTACTGCCGAATCCGACGACAGGGTTTTAGCGGCATATCTTAAAGGTTCAAGGGCAAATCCAAATGCTCATAAAGATATCTGCCAGGATTTTGATATCATGTATGTTGTAAAAGAGACGGAAAGCTTCCGTACGGACCTGTCCTGGATGGAGCCGTTTGGTAAGGTCATCTTAAAGCAGGAGCAGGACGATGCTTTCGGCTATGGAGAGCGTTTTAAGATACAGGACCACTACGATGAAACCTATTCCTGGTTATTGTTATTCGAAGACGGGAACCGCATTGATATTGGTGTTGAAACGCTGGAGGCTGTGCAAAAGGGGAGCAACCGGAATTTCTTCCTGAAGATTTTTACGAATTATATGTGCAGACATTTACTGACAGCAGTTATGAACACTTTTGGCAGGCGATTAAAAATTCGTGCCAATTGTTTCATGAATCGGCGATATTGACAGCATCGGCACTTGGCTTTACATATCCCCAGAGTTATGAAGAAGGATTTATGAAATATATGGAGTTTCTGCGTTCACAGAAATAACGGCCGGTCCGGGGGAAAATAGGTTTAAGGAGGTTTTTATATGATTATTCCAAAGGTTTTGGACAGCAGGACAGAATATAAAGGCAAGATCATGTCCGTACGACGTGATGAGCTCACCCGCGGAGACGGGAAGACATTTATCCGGGAGACTGCCGTTGCAAGCGATGCGGTCGGCATTGTGGCCATGGATGAAAAAGGACGTATCCTTCTGATCCGGCAGTACCGCCATCCCATGGGACGCCCGGTATGGGAAATCCCGGCAGGACGCATGGATGTGGACGGCGAGAAGCCGGAGGAGACCGCGCTGCGTGAACTCAGGGAAGAGACCGACACAACGGCGTCATCAGTCGAACTCCTGACGCTGTTTTTGAATTCCGCAGGCTGGACAACAGAGAGGACATATGTTTATCTGGCAAAAGGACTGACAAATGTTCCTGAGTTTGAACGGGAAAACGAGGAAGCGGATATTGAGAAAAAATGGATTTTTCTCGATGACGCAGTTGAATTGGTCCGGTCAGGGGAGATTGATGACGCAAAAACAGTGATCGGCATCCTTATGACAAGCGGTCTGATAAAATAATCACTATGGCAATGCCTCGGTGAAAATGTCAAAGGAGGAGAAGGGGACATATGAAAGCAGTTGTTTATAAGGGGAACGGAGAGATCGTTTTTGAAGAGCGTCCAATGCCGGTGATTCTGGATGAAAAGGATGCAGTTATAGAGGTGACGCTGAACACGATCTGTTCCAGTGATATTCACATTAAGCACGGAGCTGTGCCGAGAGCGGTCCCCGGCACGATCCTCGGACACGAATTTGTCGGACGTGTCGTTGAGACCGGAAAGGCTGTGAAAAGGGTAAAACCGGGCGACAGAGTGGCTGTGAACGTGGAGACATTCTGCGGAGAGTGCTTTTTCTGCAAGCGCGGTTATGTAAATAACTGCACAGATGAACATGGCGGATGGGCGCTGGGGTGCCGTATCGACGGCGGACAGGCAGAATATGTGCGGATTCCGTTTGCAGATAACGGACTTACAGTCATACCCGGCAATGTAACAGATGAGCAGGCCCTTTTTAACGGAGACATCCTCTCCACCGGATACTGGGCGGCAAAGATCGGGGAGATAAAGCCTGCGGACACAGTGGCGGTGATCGGCGCGGGACCGACAGGTCTGTGCACTATGCTGTGCGCCAGACTGTATACGCCGGCGAAGATCATTGCGATCGACACAGACGAATTCAGGCTGGATCTCGCAAAGGAAAGAGGGCTGGCAGATATTACCCTTGTTCCGGGCAGAGATGATATGGAAGCGGTGATACATGCAATTACAGGAGGAAGAGGCGCTGATACGGTGTTTGAAGCTGCAGGAGGAAAAGATACCTTCCAGACTGCCTGGAAGATCGCGCGGCCGAATGCCGTTGTGGCAGTTGTTGCAATGTATGAAGAGCCGCAGGTTCTTCCTCTGCCTGATATGTATGGGAAGAATCTGGTATTCAAGACAGGCGGCGTAGACGGCAGTTACTGCCGGGAGATCATGGATCTGACTGCATGCGGAAAGCTGGATTCCAGTTTTCTTATCACACATAGATGCGGATTGGATGATATTATGGCTGCGTACGATGTGTTCGAGAACAAAAAAGATCATGTCATAAAATATGCGGTAAGACCGTGAGTTTTTCGGGAGAAGAGGGGATTTTATGGATTTCTTGAAAATAGCGCTGCTGCAGATTGCCCCTTGCAGAACACAAGAAGCCAATCTTAAGAAGGGCACCGAATACTGCCGCAGAGCAAAGTCACTGGGAGCGGATATCGTTCTATTTCCCGAAATGTGGAGCAATGGGTACGGGATCTGTGGGCGGCCTGCAGGAGAGTGGATGAGGGATGCGATTCCGGCAGACGGTGATTTTGTAAATACATTTGGCAAGACTGCCAGAGAACTCGAGATAGCGGTCGGGATTACATTCCTTGAAAAGTACGGAGAAGGAGCCCGAAATACGCTTGTCCTGTTTGACCGGTTCGGAAAGAAAAGGCTGACTTACGCAAAGGTGCATACCTGCGACTTTGGCGCAGAGAGAAGCCTGACGCCGGGAGAGGCGTTTTATACTGTTGATCTGGATACTGCCTGCGGTCTGGTAAAGGTCGGAGCAATGATCTGTTATGACCGGGAGTTCCCTGAAAGTGCACGGATACTTATGCTTCAGGGGGCAGAGCTCATCCTGGTTCCTAATGCATGTCCGATGGAGATCAACCGGATTTCTCAGCTCAGGGGGAGAGCATATGAAAATATGCTGGCGGTTGCAACATGCAATTATCCTGCAACGGTCCCTGACTGCAACGGACACTCAACCGTCTTTGACGGTGTGGCTTATCTTCCGGGGATGGAAGGCTCGAGGGATACATGTATTCTGGAAGCGGACGAAAAAGAGGGAATCTGTCTTGCAGAGCTTGACCTGAAGAGACTGAGGGAATACCGCAGGAGTGAGGTCCATGGCAATGCGTACCGGCACCCTGAAAAATATGCCATTCTGTCGGAGGATAAGGTTCAGGAGCCTTTTGTGAGAACAGACCGACGCCGGTGAGAAGGCATAATATATTTTTTAGAGTGCAGGAAATATTTAATAAAACTTAGGAGGAATGACAGAAAATGAGAACAAGCAAGATCACAAGAGAACAGGCACTGGAATTACTGAGGACTTATAACAAGGAGGCATTTCACATCCAGCACGCGCTTACTGTGGAAGGCGTGATGCGCTGGTATGCGGACGAGCTGGGATACGGCGATGAAGCAGATTACTGGGCGGTCAGCGGGCTTCTGCACGACATCGATTTTGAGATGTATCCGGATGAACACTGCCGGAAAGCGCCGGAGCTTCTTGAGAAAGGCGGCGTGGGCGAGGATATGATCTATACCGTCTGTTCCCACGGATATGGAATATGCAGCGACAAAGAGCCTGTGCATGAGATGGAAAAGGTGCTCTTCGCGGCAGACGAGCTGACCGGGCTTATCTGGGCAGCTGCGCTGATGAGACCGTCCAAGAGCGTGATGGATATGGAAGTATCCAGTGTAAAGAAAAAGTTCAAGGATAAACGCTTCGCGGCAGGATGCTCCAGAGATGTCATAAAGACCGGAGCTGAAAGGCTCGGCTGGGAACTGAATGAGTTGTTTGAGAAGACGATACTTGCAATGCGCTCCTGTGAAGCGGCCGTTCAGAACGAAATGCGCGAGATGGGATATTAAGACGTATCTGTGATTACTCTGCCGCAGCCGTTCAGGTAATAAAAACAGCAGCCGAAAAACTCCTGCTTGTAAATAAGTCGATTAATGCTATAATGATTCTATTGCCCTGATGAGATTTTTCAGGGCACAGATTTTACCTTGATTTACATTTCAGATGAAAAGGGATTAGAGAGACGGAGTGGAGGGACTATGAAAATTATTATTATCGGGTGCGGAAAAGTCGGCAGCACCCTGGCAGAAGAGTTGTGCGAAGAAGATCACGAGCTGACCGTGATAGACAAAAATCCCCAGAAGATCCAGCAGATATGCGAGAGCATCGATATAATGGGAAGCTGTGGGAATGGAGCAAGCATACAGATGCTTTCTGAAGCGGGAGTGGAGGACGCGGATATCCTGATCGCCGTGACCGGTTCAGATGAGCTGAATCTTCTCTGCTGCCAGATCGCAAAGAAAGTAAGCCAGTGTCATACCATTGCGAGAGTGAGGAATCCTGTGTATCACCGGGAAGTGCATTTTCTCAGGAAGAAGCTTGGGATATCGATGATCATTAATCCTGAGTTTGCGGCTGCCATGGAGATATCCAGGCTCCTGCGTTTCCCATCAGCTATCAAGCGTGATACGTTTTCCAAAGGAAGGGTGGAACTGCTGAAATTTAAGCTTCTGCCGGAATTTAAGCTTAGCGGTCTGTCGGTGGCTGATATTATGGACAGGCTCAGATGTGATATCCTGATCTGCGGGGTGGAAAGAGAGGGGCGTGTTTTTATCCCATCCGGAGATTTTGTGCTGGATGATCTGGATCTTGTCTCCATCATCGCTGCACCAAAGAATTCGAATCTGTTCTTTAAAAAGATCGGAGTTCAGACCCATCAGGTAAAGAATGCGCTGATCGTAGGAGGAGGCACGCTTGGGTATTACCTTGCCACAGCCCTTTCAGATATGAGGATACGGGTGAGCCTGATCGAGGCGGACCGGGCCAGGTGCGAGGAACTGAGCGAACTGCTCCCGGCTGTTACTGTGATAAACGGAGACGGAACCGATAAAAAATTACTTATGGAAGAAGGTCTTCCAAATGCAGAGGCGTTTGTCACCCTGACAAATCTGGATGAGGAAAATATCCTGCTGAGCCTTTTTGCAAAAAAAGTTTCCTGTGCGAAGCTTGTCACAAAGGTGAACAGGCTTGCATTTGATGATATTGTAGACGGTCTTGATCTCGGCAGCGTGATCCATCCTAAATACCTGACTGCAGATTATATACTTCAGTATGTCAGGGCAATGAGCAATTCTATCGGAAGTAATGTGGAGACTCTGTACCATATTTTGGACGGACAGGCGGAAGCTCTGGAATTTGCCGTAAGAGACCGTTCTGCTGTAACGGGAATCCCATTGTCTGAACTCAAGCTGAAGGACAATCTTCTGATCGCATGTATCTACCGGGGCGGAGTGGTCCATATCCCAAGAGGACAGGATGTCATACAGCCTGGAGATTCGGTTATTGTCGTTACTACTGTGAGAGGGCTTAAAGACCTTACTGATATCCTTAAGGTAAGATAGAGGTGCGGGGGACGAGATGAATTTTTCGATTGTAAAACACATTATTGGTTATGTTCTTGTTTTTGAGGCTGCGCTTATGGCGCTTCCAACTATTGTGGCAGTGATCTGCCGGGAGGGAGAAGGATGGTCTTTTGTTATCACCGCAGCCCTCTGTCTCCTGATCGGGTTTCTGCTCTTGAGTAAAAAGCCGGAGAACAGAGTTTTTTATGTAAAGGAAGGATTTGTAACTGTTGCCCTGAGCTGGATCATTATGAGTATAATGGGGAGTCTTCCGTTTCTCATCACAGGTACAGTTACGAACCCGGTTGATGCCCTGTTTGAGACTGTCTCGGGATTTACGACCACAGGATCAAGTATACTGTCAGATGTGGAAGCAGTGTCGCGGTCAGTTCTCTTCTGGAGGAGTTTCACCCACTGGATCGGAGGGATGGGAGTGCTCGTATTCCTTCTGTCTTTGCTGCATATGACAGGCGGGGGCTCCCATATCAATCTTATGAAGGCAGAAAGTCCGGGTCCCTCTGTGAGCAAACTGGTGCCCACGGTCCAGTCCACGGCAAAGATACTTTATATAATTTACGTGGCAATGACTGTGCTGGAGATCGTTCTGCTTCTGATAGGAAAGATGCCTGTGTTTGATGCTCTGACGATCACGTTTGGAACGGCTGGAACCGGAGGGTTTGGAATCAAGAATGACAGTATTGCGGGATATTCTCCGTATCTGCAGGTTGTGGTCACAGTATTTATGATTCTGTTCGGAGTAAATTTCAGTGCTTATTTTCTCCTGCTGAGGCGGAAGTTTAAGCAGGCCTTTTCTATGGAAGAGGTGCGGTGCTATCTTTTGATCATACTGGCATCGATCGTTGTGATCACTTTGTCCATCCGGGAAATGTACGGGTCGGTCGGTGAAGCGGCGCGTCATGCCGCATTCCAGGTTGGTTCGATCATAACCACCACCGGTTATGCGAGCACGGATTTTAACCTGTGGCCGGAAGTGCCGAGGACGATACTGGTCCTCTTGATGTTCGTAGGGGCATGCGCCGGGAGCACCGGAGGAGGGATCAAGGTGTCGCGCCTTGTGATCCTGGTAAAGACAATCAAGAAGGAACTGCACACTCTGCTCCATCCGAGGAGCCTGAAGAAGCTGAAGCTGGATGGGCATGCCCTTGAACATGAGACAGTGCGTGCGACAAACGTGTTCCTTATCGCATATGTGCTGATTTTTGCATTTTCTGTCCTTTTAGTAGCTTTTGACGGGAATGATCTGATCACGAATTTTACTGCTGTGGCATCCGCGCTGAATAATATCGGTCCCGGATTGGAACTGGTAGGCCCGCTTGGAAATTTCGGGCTGTTTTCCAACGGGGCGAAGCTGGTCCTGATATTTGATATGCTGGCGGGACGTCTGGAGATATTCCCCCTCCTGCTGCTCTTTGTGAAAGATACCTGGAAGAAATTCTGAGCCTGCCATAAAATCAGGATTGATATTTAGAACCTCTTTTAGTAGAATAGACAAGACTGTGTGAAAATCTATATACGGAAGAGGAGTGGACTTTTATGGTACAAAAATGTGGCAGCAGTGTGATGGCAGGAGTATTCATTTCGCTTGGGGCGATGGTCTATCTTTCCGTTCCGAATAATTTTGCCGGCAGTATGTTTTTTGCGGCCGGCATCCTGCTTGTGCTTAATCTGCACAATATGCTGTATACGAGGATCTGCCCGCTGATCATATACGATGGGCAGTATACATGGAAGGATGCGCTGATCGGGTGGGCTGGCAACGGCATCGGTGCTTTGCTTGCGGCAGCGGCAGTATCTTTTACAAGGATCTGGGACACGCTTGGCGGATCCGTGAAAAGGATCGGGGAAATGAAATTAGATGACAGCCCGGAAAGCCTGTTTATCATGGGTATATTTTGTGCGTTCTTCGTAACGTTTGCCGTGCTTGTCAGCGCAAAACAGAAGCAGGGGTCATTTGCCCAGATCTTTTATGTGTGGCTTTTTATCACGGCTTTTGTATTATGCGGATTTGAGCATATTGTAGCAGATATGTTTTATATTTCCTGCTATGCGCTGTATTATGGGGTTCAGGCGGCAGACGTAATCAAAATACTTGTGTTTGTGAGTGCCGGCAATACGGCGGGAGGTCTTTTCATCGCCTGGGCGGTAAAAAACTTGAAAAAAGCAGAAAAGAAAAGCCGGGAGGGATAAGGATGAAGATTAATTCTTTCTGCCTGACCTGCCTTGTGCAGATGCAGGAGGCACAGATACATAATTTTCAGGATGAAGAAAAGAAAATGAGGTTTATGAGGGAGGTATTGGGCTTTTTGTCCTCGTGTGACCGGGAACTTTCCGCGCCCGCGCTGGTAAAGCCTTTGTCTGCCATCTATGAAAAATATTGGGGAAAGGCGGAAAGCATGGAACATGCGAAGAAGGCGTTCAATGATTTCCTCCTCTCGATGGAAGCTGATCTGGAGATTCAGATACGCAGGGAGAGAGATCCTCTGGAAGCAGCGCTCAGGTATGCGCGCACCGGAAACTATATCGACTATGCCTCTGTGCGCGATCTGTCTGAGGAAGGGCTCATGGAACTGTTCGAGAAACAATCGGAGGACAGTCTGGATGAAAAGGAGTACCGTCAGTTCAGCGAGGAGCTGCAAAGCGCGGCAAAGCTTGTTTATCTGACGGATAACTGCGGGGAGATCGTTCTCGATAAAATCGCTGTCAGGATTCTAAGAGAAAAGTATCCGATGCTGAAAGTTAAGATAATCGTACGCGGCGCGCCGGTCGTCAATGATGCGGATCTGGAAGCGGCTGAATATACAGGGCTTGACGAGGCGGCACCGGTTATGGACAATGGAAGTGCGATTGCCGGGACAGATCTTTCCGATATCAGTGAGACGGCAAGAAAAGAAATTGAAACTGCTGATTTGATCATTTCAAAAGGACAGGGGAATTTTGAGACACTGCATGGATGCGGACTCAATATTTATTACTTGTTTCTGTGTAAATGCGACTGGTTTATGAAGAAATTTCATGCGGAACGCATGCAGGGAATGTTTGTCAATGAAAGGAGAATCCCGCAGTGAGAGAGATGCGGCTTCATAAAAGAGAGATACGGGATCCGGAGATTGTCAGGGAAATACTGGACGAATGTGATGTAGTCAGGCTCGGGACCAGAGATGGGGAAGGTATGTTTATCGTCCCGGTCAACTATGGATATGAATTATCTGAAAAAGCAGATGGACAGAGGCTGACTCTTTTTATACACGGCGCAGGGGAGGGCAGGAAAGCGGACGCATTTGATGCATGCAGGGACGTGGCCGTGGAATTGGACTGCCGCCACGGGATTATAACAGGAGATTATACGTGCAGCTATTCCTATTCTTACCGGAGTATTATGGGGAATGGGGAAATTCGCAGGGCAGCAGATGAGCAGGAAAAGATATACGGGCTTACAAAAATAATGGAGCATATGGCTCCCGGTGCAGATATTGAGTTCAGTCCGTCGATGCTCGAACGGACGGAAGTGTTTTTCGTAGAGATGAAGAGGTTTACTGCAAAGGAAAGAAAAGCAAAGTAATATAATAGAAAATTGAAGTGGAGGGATCATCAATGGTACATCATATCGTTATGTGGAAATTCAAACCCGAGGTGGCAGAGGAAAAGAAGCCGGAGATCAAGGCGGCGATGAAGGAGAATCTGTCCGCATTGGTAGGCAAGGTTCCGGGTCTTTTGACAATGGAGTTTGTGGATGAGCCGTTTCTGTCCAGCACGCACGACATTGCTCTTGTCAGTACTATGGAGAATGCAGCGGACATTGAAGTATATGGCAGCCATCCGGCACATGCTGCTGTTGCCGACACATATGTGCGTCCTTTCGTGACCGAAAGAGCCTGCCTTGATTATTAATATAGTTCAGGGGTTCAATCCCCCGGAAACTATTTGTATTTTATAAATGAATAGAACATAACATGCCGCACATATACTGACTATAAAAGGCGTATGTGTGGCGTTTTTCTATGGAGAGAGAAGAAATCAGGGAAAGACTCGCATCGGCTGCAAGTATGCCGAAAGATGTAGTAATGGGAGCGTCGGTGGTCACTGTGCTTGGTGATTTTGAGGTGTGTATTGAAAATTACCGGGGAATCACAGAATATACAGAGAGTCTGGTCCGCGTACAGACAAAAGGCGGGCAGATCCGTCTGACGGGCAGCAGGCTGCAGATCGAATATTATACAAATGATGAGATGAAGGTCACGGGGAAGATCCAGACACTTGAATTTATCTATGGGAGGAACAAAGAGTGATCCGTTCATTCATCCGCTGGCTGCAGGGATATATCCGGCTCTGCGTGGCAGGTTATTCACCGGAACGCTTCCTGAATATGTGCTGTTTTCACAACCTTTTTATATGGGGGCTGGAACCCACGGAAAAGGGATACGAGATGTACATGAGCATTTCGGATTTCCGAAAACTGAAACCCATTATCAGAAAAACACACACAAAGGTCACGCTTGAAGGCAGGTATGGCTTTCCGTTTTTTCTCGCCCGCTATAGGAAGAGAAAACTTTTTTTTGCAGGACTTTTTTTGTGCGCGGTACTTCTGCGGGCATACTCTCTGTTTATCTGGGATATCCATTTTGAGGGAAATGAGAGATATCCGGATACAACCCTTGCTGAATTCCTGGAGTCAGAAGGTGTCGCGCCGGCGATGCTTCGCAGCAGGGTGGACTGTCCGGGTATTGTAAAAGCCATACGAAAGGAATATAATGATATCGTTTGGGTTTCTGCCTCCATCGATGGCAGCAGGCTGAAGATCCAGGTTAAGGAAAATGAGGATACATTTCCTGAAAAGGACGCTTCTGTTGTTCCGGACGGCGGAGAGGAAAAGCCGGTGGACCTGATCGCCTCTTCTGACGGTGTGGTCACAAAGATCGTTACAAGGTCCGGCGTCCCCCAGGTGCATGTGGGAGATACCGTGAAAAAAGGGGATATCCTGGTTCTGGGAAGAGTGGAAGTAGTAAATGACAGCCAGGAAGTCGTCGGCTATCAGTATCACAGATCAGATGCAGATGTGTTTGCAGACACGCAGATGGAGTACACGGATACCCTTGATCTGACATATCTGAAGAAGGTCTATGACGGGAAGAAGAAATACCAGCCTTTTATCCGTCTGGCTGACTGGACGGTATCAGTGGGAAGCATAAAGAATAAATATGAACACAGTGAGAGAGTTACAGAGGAGACACAGGTCAGGCTGGGGGAGAATTTTTACCTGCCTTTTTCCTATGGGATGAAGTCTGTAAAGTCTTATTCTCTCGTGGAAAGAACATATACCGAGGAAGAGGCGAGACAGCTCCTGAGTCTGGATTTCAAGCGATTTTGTGAAGATTTGGAGGAAAAAGGTGTTCAAATAAGGGAAAATAATGTTAAAATACATTTATATGAGGATTCTGCTTCTGCCTCGGGCACAGTTTATCTTAATGAGAGGATTACCGAGGAGGCGGATACAGAAATATTAACAGTCGAAAGGAAAGAAACTGATGAGTCTGTCGGAACTGATGATTGATATACCGGCTGAACATGAAGCAAACGTGTTCGGACAGTTTGACGTATATGCAAAGAAGCTGGAGAGAACATTTCATGTGACCCTGATCGCAAGGGACGGAAGTACAAAGATCGTAGGAGAGAGCGCGGCAGCGGAAAAGGTGCTCCGCATACTTACCCAGCTTGTAGAATTATCAAAGAGAGGCAATATGATCACGGAGCAGAACGTGGACTATGCTATTTCTCTTGTTTATGACGATCGGGAAGAGGGAATCGTAGAGATTGACAAAGAGCTTATCTGTCACACTCTGCAGGGAAAGCCTGTCAAACCTAAGACTCTGGGACAAAAGAAATACGTGGACGCCATCCGCAATGAAATGATCACTTTCGGACTCGGACCGGCGGGAACCGGAAAGACATATCTCGCAATGGCAATGGCGATTACTGCTTTTAAAAGAAATGAAGTGAGCCGTATTATCCTTACCCGTCCTGCGATCGAGGCAGGAGAAAAGCTCGGGTTTCTTCCGGGGGATCTCCAAAGCAAGATCGATCCATATCTGAGACCTCTCTATGACGCGCTTTATCAGATCATGGGAGCGGAGAGCTTTATCAAAAATTCGGAAAAAGGACTGATCGAGGTGGCACCCCTCGCTTATATGCGGGGGCGTACGCTTGACAATGCATTTATCATTCTTGACGAAGCGCAGAATACAACCCCGGCTCAGATGAAGATGTTCCTGACCAGGATCGGCTTTGGCTCCAAGGTAGTGATCACCGGAGACTCGACTCAGAAAGACCTGCCTTCGGGGGCTGTTTCCGGTCTGGATGTTGCAGTAAAAGTGGTAAAAGATCTGGAAGGAATCAGCATCTGTACACTGACCAGCAAGGATGTTGTCCGTCATCCGCTCGTACAGAGGATCGTCAAGGCATATGAGGAGTACGAGAAAAAGAGTGAAAGAAAGAGCACCGGAAGGGGAAAGGGCAGCAGGAGGAGAAGTGTATGACATTGTATATCGAAGAAGAAGGAAACGCTGCCCTGCCTTTTGATGTGAGGGAGACAGCGGAGCTTATTGTAGAGACGGTGCTTGACTATGAAGAGTGTCCATATGAGGCAGAGGTTAACCTTCTGCTTACGGATGATGATGAGATACATGAAATGAACAGGGAACACCGCAATATCGACCGGGCAACGGACGTGCTTTCTTTTCCTATGCTGGAGTATGAGACACCGGGTGATTTGAACGGAATAGAAGAGAGTGCCGATGCGTTTAATCCCGAGACAGGCGAGCTTATGCTGGGAGATATTGTGATCTCAAAAGACAGAGTTATATCCCAGGCGGAGGAATACGGACATTCTGTGAGAAGGGAGTATGCATTCCTGATCGCGCACAGTATGCTCCATCTTTTAGGGTATGACCATATGGAAGAAACGGAGAGGAAACTTATGGAGGACAGGCAGCGGGGGATCATGGAAAAGGCAGGCATACTGCGCTGAGCTGAAAATAAAGAGAGCTGGAGGAGATAGAAATGGCAGATACACGAAAGACGAGAATGCGGTCCGCTCAAAATGATGATTTTATCGCACAGGGCGCTATCCTTGCCGTGGCGACTGTCCTGACGAAAGTCATAGGTGTTATATACAGGATACCGCTTGCAAATATACTCGGGGACGCGGGGAATGGTTTTTACGGGTATGCGTATCAGATTTATGCCATGGCGCTCATGGTCTCGTCCCTGAGCCTGCCTACCGCTGTATCCAAACTGGTGTCGGCGAAGCTGGCAGCGGGACAGAAGCGGAATTCTGTGCGTGTATTCCGGTGTTCCATGCTGTTTGCCGTAGTTGTGGGCGCAGTCATTACCGCGGCAGTCTTTTTCGGGGCTGACGCGATCTCTGTGTATGCGATGAAATCTCCTCTGAGTGTATATGCGCTGCAGATGCTTGCGCCGGGACTTTTCCTGGTTGCTGTCATGGCGGTGATCAGGGGATATTTTCAGGGACTCGGCTCAATGATGCCGACGGCCGTGTCGCAGATCATTGAGCAGCTTATCCGGGCAGTCATCAGTATTGCCGGAGCGAGTATTTTTGTGGATATCGGTACCAGAGCAGGGGAAAAAGCCGGAGAAGAACTGCTTGGTCCTGCATACGGCGCGGCAGGGGCGACACTTGGAACTGTGCTGGGCGCCCTGATCGCTCTTGTTTTCCTCATTTTTGTCATTTGGGCATACAGAGGGCAGATGACGAGACAGTACCGGACAGACCGCTCCGGAAGGGAGGACAGCTACCGCCATATCTTAAAAGTTCTGGTACTAACAGCTGTTCCGATCTTGTTCAGTACAGCGATTTATAATATCAATCAGATACTTGATCTTACGATCTTTAACCATATTATGGACGCGCAGGGGTATGTGGAGGAAGAGTATATGGCTCTGCAGGGCATATATTCAGGCAAGTATGACACACTGGTCAATGTGCCTCTCTCGATTCCGTGGGCGCTTTGTTCATCGGTTGTGCCCAGCCTGACCGCGGCAGTCGCCACAAGGTCCAGGAAACTGGTGCATGAAAAGATCGATCAGACGCTCAGGCTGACGATGGTGATCACGATCCCGTGCGGTGTCGGCTTCCTTGTATTGGCGTCTCCGCTTATGGTGCTTCTTTATAATGATGCCAGTAAAACGCCGGCATATCTGCTTATGCTGGGATCAGTTGTTGTGGTGCTGTATGGATGGTCATCCATATCAAACTCGATCCTGCACGGGCTGAACCACATATCAAGTCCGGCAAAGAATGCCTGCATTGCCCTGGTGGTCCATCTGGCCGCGTTCGTGGTTATGATGACCGCATTCAAAATGAATGTCTATGCGCTGGCAGCGGGAAATATTGTTTTTGCAGCGTGCATGTGCTGGCTTAATCAGAGGAAAGTACATAAGGTATGCGGGTTCAGAATGAACATTATGGATACATTTATTAAACCTCTTATTGCTTCTGCTGTTATGGGGATTGTGACTTATGCGGCGCACCTGGCTCTGGACCTTCTGATCGGAGGACGCTGGATCCCGACGATCATCGCGATTTTTATAGCAATGATCGTATATGTAGTGGTAGTTCTTAAGATCGGAACTCTGTCTGATGAGGATATTGAGGCGCTGCCGATGGGAGCAAGGCTGCTGCGTCTGTGCAGGAGGCTTCACCTCATGCCGTGAAACGTATCAAAACTGTATAAAATAAGCAAAAAAGCCAATAATGTATGAAAAAGGAGTGGAGATTATGAAATCCAGATACATTATCGGCTTTTTTGCTGCATTTCTGATTCTCGGCATGCTCCTGGCAGCCGGATATCAGCTCACCTACGACCATGTGATGGACAGACAGGAAGCCCGGGCTGGAGACGAAGTATCCGGCACTGAGAGTATCGCGGCAGAAGGAGAGAAGGTTAAAAATCCAGATGCAGAGGAGGAGGGGTTTTACCTGTGTGAACTTCAGGGCTTTGTGTGTGTTTATCTGACTGACCGAAGCACGATCTATGAGTTCACGGAAATCCCCGTGACAGATCTTCCTGAAGAAGTCCAGCAGGAGGTCGCGGAAGGCAAGTATGTGGGAACCGTAAAAGAACTGTACGCATTTCTTGAAAATTATTCAAGCTGATATTATAAAATGATGCATCTATATTCAGGCGCCTGAAAGCAGACTGCTTCGATGTCCGTCTGGACGAAGAAGGATAAATAGTGTATAATACAGTCCGGTGAAGTGAAAGATGTTAAAAATGAGGCGATGAGGACGGAAGATTTAACAGAGAGGGAAAGTCATGGACGGACAGAAGATAAAAAGGATCAATGAGCTGTACAGGAAATCAAAAGCAGAAGGGCTTACAGAGGCAGAACTCAAGGAGCAGAAACTGCTGAGGGCAGAGTATCTTGAGGCAGTGAAGCAGAATCTCAGAAGACAGCTCAACAATATCGATATCGAAGAAAAAGACGGCACGGTTATAAATCTTGGTGAGAAATATGGAAGCAAGGATGAAGACAAAAGAGGAAATTAGAAAATGCGCCCTTAAGGTACGGGCAGAGATAGGGAAAGCAGAGCGCAGGGCGGCAGATAAGGAAATTGCAGAACGGCTCATACGGGAGGATTTCTATAAAAATGCACGCTGTATCTACTGTTATGCTTCTTTCCGCGATGAAGCCGGGACAACAGAGATCATAGAAGAATCTCTGAAACAGGGGAAGCGCGTGGCAGCTCCCAGAGTGGTCGGCAGGAGAGGCATGGAATTCTTTTTTATCAAAAGCAGGGCAGATCTCAGACCCGGAACGTGGAATATACCCGAGCCCGGCCCGTGGTGTGCAAAAGCGCCTCTGCCCGATGAAGAAACACTGGTTATTCTGCCCGGAGCTGCTTTTGACCGCTCCGGAGCGAGGATCGGATACGGGGGCGGCTTTTACGATGCATATCTTGACGGAAATGACCGCTGTATAAGGGCTGCGCTGGCTTTTGACGCGCAGCTTGTGGAGAAGGTCCCGGCGGAAGAGCACGATGTCCGGGCAGAGTATATTATTACAGAAAAGGAGCTGATCAGATGCTCGCAGGATTACCCGGAGACCCCGTGATACTTCTCGGTGTAGTCAATACGAAACTTAGAGATTTTTACCCGTCCCTGGAGGCACTCTGCGATGATTTGGAGATCGACAGGGATGAGCTCTCAGAGAAACTGGATGCGATTGATTATACATATGATGCTGAGCGAAACCAGTTTGTATAACGGATGAATGACAGGAATGCAGGTGTGTAGAAATATGGAAAATAACAGAATAAACCCGGTTGAGAGGGAGCTGGAGATCCCGGTATCTGAGCCGGAAAGACAATATTATTTTATTGAAAGGGCAAGAAAAAATCTGGAAAAAATGAAAAAAGCTGCCGGACGGCAGCTTACTTTCTGTGTTACCACATTTGGGTGCCAGATGAATGCCAGAGATTCGGAAAAACTTGTCGGAATACTGGAGCAGGTCGGATACATAGAGGAGCCTGATGAAGAAAAAGCGGACTTTGTGATTTACAATACATGCACTGTGCGGGAAAACGCAAATCAGCGTGTGTATGGAAGGCTTGGTCAGCTCGGTCATATCAAAAAGAAAAATCCGCACATGATGATCGCACTGTGCGGCTGTATGATGCAGGAGCCGGAAGTGGTCGAAAAGCTGAAGAAAAGCTACCGGTTTGTTGACCTGATCTTTGGAACTCATAATATTTATAAATTTGCGGAGCTCCTGACCACGCGAATGGAATCCGGACGCATGGTCATCGACATCTGGAAGGATACGGACAAAATCGTGGAAGATCTGCCGAGTGAGAGAAAATATCCGTTTAAATCCGGAGTTAATATTATGTTCGGCTGTAATAACTTCTGCAGCTACTGTATCGTGCCATATGTAAGGGGGCGCGAGAGGAGCCGTGATCCGAAAGCGATCATCCGTGAGATCGAGCAGCTTGTTGCTGACGGCGTGGTGGAGGTCATGCTGCTTGGACAGAATGTGAATTCCTACGGAAAGACATTGGAAGAGCCAATGACCTTTGCACAGCTTTTAAAAGAAATCGAAAAAATAGACGGACTCGAGAGAATCCGTTTTATGACTTCTCATCCAAAGGACCTCTCAGATGAACTGATCGAAGTGATGGGACAGTCAAAGAAAATCTGCCGTCATCTCCACCTTCCTGTCCAGTCGGGAAGCACACGGATCCTTGAGAAGATGAACCGCAGATATACAAAAGAACATTATCTGGACCTGGTGAAAAAGATCAGGGCGGCAGTGCCGGATATTTCCCTGACCACGGATATCATCGTAGGTTTCCCGGGAGAGACAGAGGAAGACTTTCAGGAAACATTGGATGTGGTACGGCAGGTTCGGTATGACAGCGCCTTTACTTTTATTTATTCCAAACGTACCGGGACTCCGGCGGCAGTAATGGAAGATCAGGTTCCTGCGGACGTAGTGAAGGACCGCTTTGACCGCCTTCTCGCGGAAGTGCAGCGGATTGCCGGGGAAATGTGCGCAGTCCATCAGGGAACTGTTCAGACGGTGCTTGTGGAATCTGTAAACGAACATGATCCGGAACTGATGACAGGACGTCTGAGCAATAATCTGCTCGTGCATTTCCCGGGAGATGAATCGATGATCGGGAAGATGGTGGACGTCAGCCTGGACGAGGGCAGGGGATTCTACTACATCGGGAGGAAAATC
>ERZ791922.260-NODE-260-length-41043-cov-3.482873_pt1 | contig 41043 bp, 34 predicted proteins | sample MGYA00510134_ERZ791922 | MGnify/ENA primary metagenome ERZ791922 (study PRJEB30046, sample SAMN00792101) | human gut metagenome | study: EMG produced TPA metagenomics assembly of the A metagenome-wide association study of gut microbiota in type 2...
CTTTTGAGTTTATTAAAGAGAAGTTTTATAAATCTGATTTATTTAAGAATGAACTATTCTTTAATGAACTTTGTGAGTTGTATTTTATGATAAAGGATATGGTTGCAATGGATGACTTAAATGAGGAAATTCAAGATGTCTTCAACAACTTATTATCCCTATTACAAGAATATTTTACAGATTTGTATGTAACTAAAGACATTCAAAAATGTGATGAAAACTTTAAGGCTTTCGAGAATGCAATGAATTTAGAATATAGTAAATGTCAAATGTTATTATATCGAGTACGAAAAAAATATATACACTACATGAATACTGCACCTCGCGATAATATGGTTTAAATATTCTAATATCGCTTACTAAAAAACAATATAAATACGTATTAAAGAAAGCCATAAATAGATGTGAATTGGAAACATATTTAACGGAACGTATTTGATTTCTTGATTTACATATTGATATACATTTTCAAAGATATTGTTAATGGTATATCCGGGAGATGCATAGAAACGGGAGGATAAATGGAATGGAAAACATTTTTGATTTAATAATGAGATATGAGTCCCACGCTCAGGATACAATTCGTCTCGTTGCGAACGAAAATCTTCCTGATTTAGAGGAACGGTTACCATTCATAACGGATTTATTTGCGAGATATTCTTTTGATAAGGATGCTCCTTGGAAAGCTTTAACTTACTGTTTGGATGATATTGAAAGAGAAACAGAAGATATGATGAAAGAGCTACTTGGTTGCAAATATGTGAATTTAAAGCCGATATCCGGTCTCAATGGAATGATTACTGTAATGTCAGCCTTTAATAAATTAGGGGATTCAGTTATGATTTTGGATCCAAGAGATGGAGGACACGGTGAAACAAGTCAAATATTGACTCGACTTAACTTAAATCCCGTTTACCTCCCATTCAACCGTGATACCTGGCAAATTGACGTTGAAAAGCTGAAAGAATCTATAGATAAGTACAATGTAAAAATGATTTATCTTGATATGTGCATGGTGCTTTTCCCTCAGCCATTACGTAAGATTAAGGAAATATGTTCCGATAAAGTATTAATCGTTTATGATGCATCCCATGTTCTAGGTTTAATTATTGGAAATGAATTTCAAAAACCCTTAGAAGAGGGAGCAGATATTATCATTGCCAACACTCATAAGACAATGCCAGGACCACATAAGGCTGTTTTTGCAACAAATAAACGCCTCCTCAATTGGTTGTTTTTACAGGAAAGCAGGCATTATATTTCCCATCATCACATTGCCGATGTTGCATGTTTGGGTTTGGTACTTGAACGTGGAGCTTCTTATTTTCAACAATATGCCTCCGAAATAGTTAATAATGCCAAGGCACTGGCAGAAAAACTATATCAAAGAGGAGTTAAGGTCCAAATGCCGCAGCTTCAATTCACCACAAGTCATCAATTGTGGATTGACTGTGGTGAAAAAGATGATATTGACGAGGTTATTGAACTTTTAAACAAGCTTAACATTGCAGTCAATGGTACATTAATACCTTCTATGGATATGCAATGGGGTATTCGTGTAGGAGTTCAGGAAATAACAAAACAGCAGATTACTCCGGAAGGAATTGATATATTAGCAGAGCTTATTTCATCTGTAATCATCAATAGGGATGTAAATGATGATCTTATGAAGAAAAAAGAATACTTATTGCAGTATGGATTCAATAATCGTTCGGATAATGCTAAGCTAAAAAGCATCATCGAAATCATTAGGCAATAAAGAATATTATGAAAATAATATACTGTTATGTAAATCTGGGTTAAGAAAAAGCTGTTAATAGGAGATATTTATGGCAGAGAAAAATAAAACGAAAATCAGTTATATATTATTATGGTCTCTAAAGAAGATCAAAGCGTTCAAAATTGAATTTTTATTAAACTTATTACTGGGATTTGCTTTAACGGCACTAAATTTGGTTATTGTTTATCAGACTCAAATGGCAATACAAAATGTAACTAAAGAAAAAGACAAATTTATTAAGAGTATAATTTTCCTTATATCTTTTACCCTAGTACAGATATTATTTCAATCCATTCAAAGTTATATCGGTGGAAGATTAAGTGCAAAAGTAGCCTTTAGTATGAAAGAGAAATTTAACAAGAAAATAGTATCTTTGCCTAAATCCAGCAAAGATAAGCTTAATTCTGGCGATGTTATCTCTATATTCAATTATGATTTAAATGTAATAACTGATTTTGTTCCAGGTGGTCTGAACAACACTATATTTCAGGTTGTTATGGCACTTATAGCAGCAATTTACTTAAGCTTTATTAACTGGAAGTTACTTGTAGTTAGTATGATTTTTTTACCGATTGCCATGTATATTTTAAATATTCTCCAAAATAAAATGGGTGATTATTTTCAAGTAGATTCAGAAAGTCGTGGAAAATCAAATATCGTAGCAACTGAGACAACCCAAAACATGTACTTGGTTAAATCCTATAATATGCAAAATCTGATGTGCAATAAGATTAGTGAATTTTATAAGGGAAGTCTTGATAGCTGGATTAATATACATAAAATATTTTCGCCAATTTTAATGCTAACAATAATGCTAAGACAATTTCCTAAGTTTACCTGTATTTGCTTTGGAGGCTGGTTGGCCATAAATGGGCAATTAAGATTGGAAGAATTAATAGGATTCGTAATGCTTTTAGATTATGTAATTTCACCAATTATTTCAATACCTCAAATAATTGTTATGTTAACATCCGCAGGTACATCAATAAAACGAGTAGATTCAGTTTTAGCCCTTTCTGATGAACGTACAAATGGGGAGAATGTTGATCAATTCGAGAATAATACAACTTTACTAGAGGCAGAGAATGTGTCCTTTGGTTATATAGAAAATAAGAATGTTTTAAATAATATTAGCTTTAAGTTAAGACAAGGTGAACAGGTTGCCTTAGTTGGAAAAAGCGGATGTGGAAAAAGCAGCATAATCAAATTGATTACAGGTGATTTTGAGGTTAATTCGGGATCTTTTCGATTGTATGGACAACCATATAATATGTTATCACTAAAAAGCATTAGAAATAAAATGGCTTTAGTGTCACAGGATGTAACCATCTTTCCTCTTAGCATAAGTGAAAACATAGCAATAGGCAGTGCGGAGGAGAATATATCACAGGAACGTATAATCGAAGCAGCAAAGCTTGCTGGTGCGCATCAATTTATCATGAAATTACCTGAAGGATATAGCACAATGCTTGATGAAAATGGAGTAAATCTATCAGGCGGAGAAAGACAGATGATATCGATTGCTCGAGCCTTTCTAAAGGATGCACCAATTGTTTTATTGGATGAGCCAACCTCTTCGTTAGATGCTCAATCAGAGAATACTATTAATGAGTCAATAAAACGACTTGTACATAATAAAGGAGTAATCATCATATCTCACAGACTCTCATCAATTATTCAGTCTGATAAGATTCTATTGATCAAAGAGGGCTGTATTATTGACGAGGGAAATCATACTGAACTCTTAGAAAAGAATGAATATTATAAAAATATTTATTTATATGATATTACACACGATAAGGAAGAGGTGAGTTAATTATGATAGGTGAGTATTTTAAGGAATTGGGTCGTGTCTATTCATTTCTTGGAAAAAAGAAATTGCAATATTTTATTTCTATTTTAATAACAGGCTTAGCATATCCTTGCATAAATATCATTTTTTCCTTTGCATATAAGGGCTCAATTAATGCAATTGAATTTAATAAGCCTTCCTTATTTATTAATATTTGTATTCTATTTATAGCAGCGATAATAATTCAGTGTGCAATAGAACCGTTTGCAAATTATTATAATGGAAAATTAGTTAATAAGACCATTTATGATATTAAAAATAAAGCGTTTAAACATACAGTGGATTTACCTATTTCATACTTTGAGAAAAATCACAGTGGGGATATTCTTTTAAGACTTACATCAAATATTGATTCATTTGAACCTATTTATAGAGGTAGCTTTAGAGATATTGTGCAATCGATTTTTTTCGGTGTGGGTGCTTTTATCTCAATGATGATATTTAGTTATAAACTAGCGTTATGTTCACTATTCTTTTCAATAATTACTTTTATTGTTAATAAATCGTTTACAAAGGTTATGAGAAGTCTGGGAACACAAAAACAGGAGCAGAATTCTGAATTAGTGCAGTACTTTGTTACAACATATAACTGTGGACATACTGCCAAAATGTTTTGTAAAGAAAACATTCTAGTAAATCAATTTAATTTTGCAAATAGAAAGCTATTTAAAACGGCAATTCAGGTAATCAAAAAGGAAATACTAAAAAACAATTTATCTAGCCTTGTTAGCAATGCATCTTCCATGTTTGTTCTTGTACTTGGATTAATCATGGTTATGAACAATCAATTAGATATTGGTTCCGTGGCTGGTGTTGTCTCCTTACAAGGTGGCTTAACAAATATGTTTGTTTCATTAGGTGGCTTTTTTGCTAACATGCAGGGGAATTTGGCTAGTGTAAATAGAGTATTTGAACTACTGGATACTCCTGTCGAGCAACCAAGATATGATTTGCGTAAATCAGATATAAGTGAAAAGGGTGATATCATATCGTTTGAAGGGGTTAGTTTTTCGTATAATTCCAATGAAAAAGTTTTGGACAATCTAAATATGAATATCAAAGAAAATATGAAATTAACAGTGATTGGACATAACGGAAGCGGAAAATCAACTTTTATAAAACTTTTATTGGGCTTTTACCAACCAGAAGGAAAGATATCCTTTTATAATAAAGCGTTTGGAGATTTTACCCTTTCCGAGATAAGAGATAAAATAGCATACGTTTCACAGCAACCTGTGTTGTTTAACGCGTCTATTTTAGAGAATATAGGTTTTGGAAAACCAAATGCAACAAAGGATGAGATTATTCATGCTGCAAAGATGGCTAATATACACGACTTCATTATGAGTCTTGAGGATGGATATGAAACAATCGTCGGAGAAAATGGTATATTCTTGTCCGGTGGTCAAAAACAAAGAATTACTATAGCCAGAGCATTATTAAAAGATGCACCAATTATATTATTTGATGAAGCTACTTCATCACTTGATGCTGAGAATGAGTTAGATATTATGCAATCATTGGATCAAATACTGGGTAAGCGTACGGTTATTGTTGTTACACATCGTTTAAATTCAATTCAAAATTCGGACTGGATATTCGTATTAAATGATGGTCAGATCGTTGAACAGGGAGATCACAATAGCTTACATAGCAATAACAGCATATATAAAAAATTATTTGATTTACAATCAATAAATAAGGATGGAGCAAGTATTTGTTATGAATAATTCATCAATAAAGTTATTATGTATTCCTTACGCGGGAAGTTCGGCATACAACTACAACAAGTGGAGTACATATTTTGATCACAGTGTAACGGTATATCCGTTAGATCTTGCTGGTAGGGGCATGCGATGTGATGAGGATTATTATGAGAATATGAACAATGCTATTGATGATCTTTATGAGAAGACAATGAATGTAATTGGTAATTCAGAGTATGTATTATTTGGACATAGTATGGGAGCTCTCTTGGCATATGAATTATGTAATCGATTAGAGAGCAGCAAAGTGAAACAACCGAAGCATCTAATCATATCCGGTTACCCTGCACCACAATTGCCACAAGACGATTTGGATAAGGATATTAAAGAGATTGTCCAAGAATTAGGCGGGATGCCTGAAGAGATATGGAGTAATCCATATTTATATGATGTTTTTATGCCAATTCTCCAAGCAGATTACCGTTTACTTAGGAGCTATCGTTATCCTCTTGATAGAATGCCGTTAAACACGGATATCTCTATCTTATATGGAGAGAAAGATATTAAGACTCCTTTGGAAAAGGTAATCAGTTGGCGTGGACTTACGAAAGGAAGTTTCGATTATCATTTATTTAAAGGAGGCCATTTTTTCATTAATGAGCACACGGAAGAGGTAATCGATTGTATTAAAAGAATTCTGATTATGGGAGAAGTTTAATATGGTGAAGATAGGAATAATAGGCTGTGGATGGATTGTAAAAAAAGCATATCTACCGGTACTTGCAACAATGAGGGATGTGGAGATATGCAGTATTTATGACATTAATATTCATGAAGCAAGTAATGAATTGGAACAATACCACGTATCCGATCTATGTGATAATATAGACCGCTTCATGGCTACAGATATCGATGCTGTAATTATTGCAACACCGAACAACACGCATACATATTATACAAATTTGGCGCTGGAATCCGGTAAGCATGTATTATGTGAAAAGCCCGTGGCATTTACACGTTCTGACGTAGAGAGTTCACTTTCTATAGCAAAGGCCAACCAGAGAATTTTTCTTCCTGCATTTGTTAATCGATTTAGAACAGACATATTAAAATTCAAAGAGTTAGCGTCTTGCCTTGGTGAGATTCAAGAAGTTGAAGTTAGCTGGATACGTAAATCTGGAATACCCAGACCGGGTACATGGATTACCAACAAAGCAATAGCCGGAGGTGGCGTGTTGGAAGACATTGGGACTCATGTAATTGATATTGGTTTAATGTTTATATCTAACAAGGACATAAAACAGGCACATTTGATTAAAGGAACAAGTGAAGAAGCTGAACACGAAGGGGCTCAATGGAATATTAACAATGAGAAGCAGAAGATACCCTTTGATGTCGAGACTTGGGCTAAAGGCGAGATTGTATTTGGCAACAATTCGATATTGAAATTGGATGTAAGTTGGGCATCTGATGTTAGCCAGGATGTTACAGCAATCAAAGTAGTAGGAACAAATGGCGTGGCCAGCATGGACACATTGTTTGGGTTTAGTAACAATTTTACACGACAGAATATAGTGATCAACCAGAAATTGGCGAGCGGTAAGAACGAAACAGTTAACTTCCCCATGAATAATACATTTGCAATAGATGCATTTCGTAATTTGATTCAATATTTTATTGACTCAATTCAGGGACAACCTATGGAGAATTTAATATCTACTGATGGGATCTATGTTGTTGATGTCATAGAAAGGCTTTATCAATCAGTTTGATAGGAACAGGAGGTTGAATGAGTTACGTAGCAATGGATATAGGAGGCTCGAATGTAAGATTTACTGTGGCAAACGATTGGAATTCTAATACTTTAGAATATCAAAAGAAGCCTTTTATAAGATTAGGTGATCCTTATTTGGAGGTTGAAGCAAACATTTGCAGAATTGTTGATAATATTCCTGAAGAGGTGGAAGGTTTGGGGATTTCTCTGGCAGCAGTAATGGACCGTAGTAGTAAGAAGGTGAAGACTTGGTCAAACAACCCATCTTGGAATCAATACGAATTGGTGCAGCATTTGAGTAGTAGATACAAAGTGCCTATTGTCATTGAAGACGATGCAAATTGTGGTGCTATAGGCGAGTATAGTTTTATCAAAGAAATAGTTAAGAATATGGCTTACATAACCATTGGGACAGGCATTGGTTGTGGCTTGGTTTTAAATGGTTCAATCTTCCTAGGGGAAAACGGATTTGCTGGAGAATTGGGTCACGTTTATACGGGGAATACAGATAGGAATGCTGTTTGTAGCTGTGGTAATAAAGCGTGCTTTCAATCTATAGCATCAGGTCCTGCTGTACTAAAATCCTATAATTCAATTGCCAAAACCAAGCTGACATCATTAGAGCAAGTTTATTCTCGTTATAAACAAGGAGAATCCAACGCCGTTATGTGCTTAACTGACATGATAAATTGCATTTCAGAAGTTGTATATAACCTTGCAATGTGTTTGGATATCTCGACTTTTCTAATCGGCGGTGGTGTGAGCAATATGGGAAGCGAGTTTATAGTCAAAATAGAGGACAGAGCGAATGAACGCTTGCGATGTTTTGAACGACAAATCTCAATTGAGAAGGCTCAACTTGGCGAGTTTAGCGGAGTATGTGGAGCATTACAGCTCCTTAAAGACCATGTTCACATAAAGAAAGGATAATAAATTTCTATGTCTAAGAAAATGATAGCAATCATTAATGGTCCTAATATAAATATTTTAGGTAAAAGAGAAGTAAATGTTTATGGCACAGAAGACTGGAATTCAATTGAACAAAAGGTCAAAGCCATTGGCAAGAAAATCGATACTGAATTGCTGTTTTATCAATCAAATTACGAGGGCGATATCGTTGGTTTTATTCAAGAACATATGGACAATTTATCCGGAGTGGTCATTAATCCGGCAGCATTTACTAAAACAGGTTATTCGATTCTAGATGCACTAAATGCGCTAAATTCACCATATGTTGAGGTTCATTTATCGAATATTGTTTCAAGAGGCGGTTGGCATTCTGAATCAATTTTTACTGAAACTGCAGTTGGCTTTATTATGGGGCTTAAGGGATATGTTTATGAATTAGGCTTACAAGCAATAAATAATTATTTGGAGGGAAATAAAAATGACTAAATTAGCAATTAGTAACGGAGAGAAAACTAAGACAAAGGCTTTCCCCAAATGGCCATATTCAAATGAAAGAGAACTTGAATTGGTGGGAGAGGTATTTTCTGAAGGAAATTGGTGGCGCATGGCCGGAGACAAAGTTAAAACCTTTGAGAAGAGTTTTGCGGCCCTACACGATGTAAAATATTGTATTGGTGTCACCAATGGTACACACGCAATTGAACTTGCTTTAGCCACATTGGGTATTGGCCCTGGTGATGAAGTTATTGTTCCGGCTGTTACATTTATCTCTACAGGTTCATCTGTAATATACGCAAATGCAACACCTGTATTAGTTGATATTGATCCTGAAACATTTTGTATGCTTCCTGAAGCTTTTGAGAAAGCGATTACTCCAAATACCAAAGCGGTAATTCCTGTACATATGGCTGGTCATGCATGCGATATGGAGAAGATTTGTGCGATTGCCAAAAAGCATGGCATTAAAGTGATTGAAGATGCAGCTCACGCTCATGGAGGTCAATGCAGTAACAAAATGCTAGGATCTTATGGAGATATGGCAATTTTCAGCTTCCAGAACGGTAAAATTATGACTTGTGGAGAAGGCGGAGCCTTGATTACAGATAATGAGGAGCTATATCAAAGAGCATATTTAATACATGGAGTAGGTCGTCCTGATGGTGATCGTATATACGAACATAAGGTTTTGGGATCCAATTATAGAATGAATGAATTTTCTGCTGCTATCCTAATTGCTCAACAGGAACGACTGGAGGATATGAATAAAAAGAGGCATGAGAATGCGCTTTTATTAGATTCTCTTTTACAAGATATAGAAGGTATTACACCACAAGGTCGCAAGGATTATGCAACTCTTATTACACATTATATGTATATGTTTTACTATGATTCAAACTATTTTAATGGTCTTTCAAGAAAAGACTTCGTAGATTATTTGATTGCAGAAGGAATACCAGCTTTTATTTCATTTCCTGTTTTGTCGGAGACTACCTTCTTTAAAAACAATGATTTTAATGGGCATCTTGGCAAGTTTGAGCAATCTGCATTGAATGACTTATCTAATTCTAAGATAATTGCAGAAAATGTTGTATGGCTACCACATTACACTTTACTTGGTGATAACCAGGATATGACAGAGATTGCTCAAGCAATTAAGAAGATTCAGGATGCAGTTAATAATAAATAATGGAGGTGAAGTAGTTGTTCAAAAATATTATTTTTGATTTTGATGGCGTAATTATTAACTCACATGATGTTCAAGTAAAAGCTCTTACAGAGTCATATAAGGTTGTATGCGGCAATGAAACCCCGCCATACGATGATTTTTTTCGCCTTAGCGGGGACAGTTTAAATAATATTTTTGAACAACTCAATCTTCCCCAAGCAATGGTTCCAATTTATCAGCAGATTAGTAGAGACAATATCGATTTGATTAAGATTCATGTTGGAATGAGTGAACTGCTAAGAAAACTTAATGAATCAGGTTGTAAGTGTGCTTTATGTACTGGAAAAGATCGCAGTAGAACAATTGAAATACTTCAATATTATAATTTGGAGAAATATTTCATGAGCATTGTATGTTCTGATGATGTGCAAAATCCAAAACCACACCCTGAAAGTTTGCTTTATATTATGAAAAAACTAAACGCATTAAAAGACAATACCATAATGGTCGGTGATGGAATTAATGATATTCTAGCTGCTAAAAATACAGGAATAAAATCAATCGCAGTTACATGGGGGGATATTCCTGGTGATATATTGGTTGACTATAAACCAACTTATGTAGCAAACACTGTTTTCGACTTAATGACTCAGATATATGATGGTAGGGAGAGTAATGAACAGATTAAATATGAATTTTCCGCAATACAAATATGATATTGTTATTCAGAATAGTTTTTCCAATATATCTAGTGAAATCGCCTCAGTTTGGTCGGGAGATAAGATAATAATTATTACTGATGATATAGTAGAAAAATTATATTTAGATCAATTATCGGTAGAGCTACATAACATATGTCCGGCAATATACTCCTATGCAATACCGAATGGAGAAGATAGTAAATGCTTTTTGGTATTAAATCAGATCTATGACTTTTTATTATCTAGACATGTTGAAAGGACTGATTTAATTATAGCCTTAGGTGGAGGTGTGATAGGAGATATTGCTGGATATGCAGCTGCTACATATTTACGAGGAATCTCGTTCATTCAAATTCCTACCACGTTATTGGCACAAATAGATAGCAGTGTGGGCGGAAAGGTTGCCATCAATTTTCATGGATATAAAAATATGATTGGTGCTTTTTATCAACCACTCTTAGTTTACATAAATACAGATGTTCTCAAAACTTTACCAGTTAGAGAGTATAAATGTGGATTGGCGGAAGCTATGGTTCATTCCATCATAGCGGATTCCAGTTTGCTGGAATGTATATGTGAAAATGCTTGCAACGGTAATGATACCAAAGATCATATTCAGGAATTCATCTATAGAAATTGTAGAATTAAAGCGGATGTAGTTTTGCAGGACGAAAAGGATAAAGGCATACGAAAAATATTAAATTTTGGACATACAGTTGGACATGCTATTGAAGGATTATATGGTTATCAATTCAAACATGGAGAATGCGTCTCTATCGGCGTGGTAGCAGCATTTAAATTAAGCGTCCACTTTAAACTTATTAATGTAGAAAAATTGATTTATATTAAAACTATTTTAAGTGATTTGGGTCTTCCAATAAAAATAGAGGGAATTGATTGGCTTAATGTTGTAAAAAGAATTCAATTTGACAAGAAGAGTAAATCTGAGAAGGTTGAATTTATTTTACCAGTTGATATTGGTGAAGTGATTAGCTATGAAGTTGATATTAATAGTACACTTGCTGAAATTTTAGCTGATTAAACTTTAGTGGAAGGACTTCCAATTGATGAATGAAAAATCTCATTATATTGTAATAGATAAAAAAGGAATGCTCAACCACAGACTTTTTTATCTACCGATTAATTCACATATTGAAGATGCAACTTTTAATAAACTTATTGCATTTACTTCAGACATAAAAAGAGAACAAATTAAGCATTTTCGATTTGATATTGATAAAAAGCTTAGTTTATATTCTGATTTACTAGTTAGAATTATTCTTTGTCAAAAGCTTTGCATAAATAATTCTTGCATTGAATTTGGTAAAGATAAATATGGTAAACCATTTCTTATAGGAAACCGTCATTTTAGCTACAATATATCACATACCAGGAGTGCTATAGCGGTAGCAATATCAGATGGTCCTGTTGGTATTGATATTGAAAAAGTTGAGAATGCTGAGTTTAGAATTGTTGATCGTTTTTTTACAGAGAAAGAGAAAAATTATATATATACGAATCAACAAGAAAAAGACAAACATTTTTATGAAGTTTGGACTAAAAAGGAAGCATACATAAAATATATCGGAAAAGGGCTTGCAATACCATTAAATTCTTTTGATGTATTTGATACTGAGATATCAAACAGAATTTGTACTTTTGAAATAGACGATTATATAATCTCCAGTTGCAACGAGCAGCCATATCAGGAAGATGATGTGTTTAAAATGACTGAAAATGAATTAGAAACAATGGCTTTTTCTCTTCTTGCATAACACTGTTTTTGGCAGAACGAATAAGCTCTTCCATCAGTTTCAATAAAATACAAGATATAAAATGTCAATAATTACGACTAGAAAAAGGTGCTTAATAGAATTATGAAAATTACAGAATTAGAAAAATACGAATATAATACGGAATATGATACATTTTGTTTTCATAACTGTGTCAAACAAATGTTGTCTTATTATGGGGTGAAAAATCCAAATATTTATATAGATATGAGCTTGTTTTTTAGAATTATAATTCATGATAAGGAGATTATTTTAAATAATACAAGCAAGATTATGTCCACATGTAGTGACATAATACAACCATATAATTATGCGAAAGAAGTTCCGAGAGAAAAGGTATGGCAAGAGAATCTAAAAGTAATAAAAGAGGGTCAACCAATCATAGCGGTAGTAGATTCCTTTTATCTAAGTTATTTTCCAACCTATAAAAAAAATCATGGTACGCACAGCATTATTGTAGACGATTACATTGAGGAAACAAATATGGTGAGTGTTCTAGATTGGATAGAACCATGGTGCTTCTATGGTAAAATTCCGTTAGAGGAATTCTTAGATGCGAGAAATTCATTGAATGAATTTGATGACGGTATTTTTAGTGGTAGTCCAATTTTAAATAAGTGGGCAGTGATTACAAAAAAACCTATGTGTACGAATGAACGAACTCTATTATTAAATCAGATTAAACTCTCGTATGAACGGTATTATGTAAAAAATGAAATTGAAAATGAATATAACGGAATCTATGCAACAATAAGATTGAAAGAATATTTTCAAGATTTACTGGATTATAGCGACAAAGAAAAAGAAAGATTATTAAAAAAGATACATAAAGGTTTATATTTTTTCAATCGCCGAAGAGACTTTTTTAAATTATTTTTGAATGAAGCATATGCCATATTAGAGCTGGAGCAAATTAGAGATTTGGCTAATGAAACTTCCAAATTGTACGTCGCTTGGCAAAAGCTGATCTTAATGGTTTTTAAAGCATCGTTAAAATTGAATAATGAGAGTATTTATAAATTAATAAAATATGATATACTTAAGATGATGTTTCACATATAAATTAATAAATGCAATGGATGATATCATAGAAATGGAAAAATACAACAAGCTTTTATTTGAAGATATTATTAATAATGAAAGCATTATAGATCAAAAAGTGTCCAAAGAGTAGTACTAAGGCTTCGAGTAAGGTTTGCGCTGGCATTACGTTTATCAAATATTATTAAAAAGGGGAGTTATGATTATGCAAAAGAGTGAAATGATGAATGTAGATAGTTATCAGGAGTGGTATATGAAGAATAATAATACTAATACTCAATATCCGAATAATAAAACTTTACAGGAGCTATTTGAAGAGCAGGTAGAAAAAACTCCAGATAGTGTAGCGGTTAATTATGAAGGACAGGTACTTACCTATGCGCAGTTAAACACTAAGGCAAATCAAGTTGCACGCCTATTGTTGGACAAGGGTGTAAAGCCGAATGATATTGTAGCTATCATGGTAGAACAATCATTTGAAATGATGATTGGCATCCTAGGTATATTAAAATCTGGTGCAGCATATATGCCAATCGATTCTAATTACCCTAAAGATAGAATTAATTACATGGTTACAGATAGTAATGTTCGTATATTATTGGTGAATAAAGAAATAGCATTTAATGAAACGATCCAATGTGAAATTGTAAATTTAAAGGATGAAAAAATATATCATAGTAATGGGGAAAATGTGAAGGGTGTTGGCTCCCCGGATAATTATATGTATGTAATTTATACCTCAGGATCTACAGGAAAACCGAAAGGTGTTATGATATACCATTATGCATTTGCAAACTTAATTACTTGGTTTATAAATGAATTTGATATCACCTGTGAGGATAAGAATTTACTTATAGCATCTATAAGTTTTGATCTTGCACAAAAAAATCTTTATGCAACGCTATTAACGGGAGGTCAATTATTTTTAAGCGATGCGTCACCTTATAACTATAGCAATATGTCGGATATTATTGATAAATATGGTATAACCCTTATTAATTGTACGCCAAGTGCATTCTATCCTTTTATTGATTATAATATTAATTCAGATTATCATCGGTTAAGATCATTGCGGTATGCCTTTTTGGGTGGAGAACATATCAATGCCAAGAGAATTGGTAATATGCTTCAATTTATTAAATGTGAATTAGTTAATACCTATGGACCAACGGAATGTACGGATATTGTTTCCTCTTATAGAATAAAAAAAGAAGATTTAGATAGCGGCATATCTATTCCAATCGGAAAACCTATCTATAATACAGAATTGTATATTTTGGATGAGGATTATAATTTACTTCCTCCAGAGGGTGTAGGTGATTTATATGTGGGAGGAGTAGGTGTAAGTCCAGGGTATTTCAATAATGAGCTTTTAACTCAAGAAAGATTCATCACACTAGACAAATATCCTAACATGAGAATATATAAAACAGGTGATAGGGCAAAATGGTTATCAAATGGATATATAGAATTAGTTGGAAGAAGTGACTTTCAGATAAAAATAAGGGGTTATAGAATAGAACTGGAAGAAATAGAGGCGGTATTAGCAAATTATAGCGGTGTTAAGGGGACTATAGTTGGCGTAAGGGAAAGACCGGACGGCAGCAAATATTTATGTGTTTATTTGATGATGGATGGGGAATTATCTATTTTGGATATAAAGCAGTTTTTATCGAATAAATTGCCAGACTATATGGTACCTACTACATATCTAAAAGTAAATGATTTTCCGCTCTCCTCCAATGGAAAAATTGATAGAAAAGCATTAGATGAGATGAAGCTTGAGTCTGATGAATTGCCTAATGACAATGTAAATAAAAACAATATTGATTTAAATGAGGATAGTACGGAATATAAAGTAAGAGCAATATTTAAGGAATGTTTAATGAATAATATTATGGATAACCTTCAGATTAATGATGATCTGTCTGTATTAAATCTTGATTCGTTAATATTCATTAGACTGGTTGTGTGTATTGAAGATGAATTTGATATAGAATTTGACGATGAGAATTTGGACATGGATAAATTTGATACATTACAAAGTTTGATTTTATATATTGAATCTAAAATATAATAATTTGTTTGCTATCCATGTTATAGAATCTCGCTGGTTATAACCTAAGTGTCGAATAGCTGTTTACGCAATGAGCTCTAAAGCTATTCTTATTAAGCATAATATTGTTAATTGTTTTTGTATCTCTGAAAAAATAAAATAAGAAAATGGTGATTATTATGGGTAAAAAGAAGATATTACATATAAACAGCAAACCTTATATGAGAGCATTTCCTCAATATCTATTTTTAGATGCCATAACAAATAATGAATTTACTAACGCGGATAAAGTAGGTAGTATTACTATTCAAGGATTTAATAAAAACGAATGGAATTTCGATTTAAGAGACGCAGAAACAGAAATAGAGGATGAAACAATCCATTTTTACAGAAAAGGATATGATTTTGATTCTCTAAAGTGTATGAATCGAAAAGCCAAAGAGAAGGATGAGGTTATCTTTCATATTGATTATGAACAATACACAAATCGGTGGGATTGCATTTTGTTCTATGTAGATAGAGATAATGATAGTGAGCGCATTGATTGTTATCCTGTGATGGATTATGTCTTTGGAAGATATTGCAGTGGTGATTTATTTTCTTTTATAGAAGGGAATTATAATATATATAAATGTGGCTGTGATAATTGGGATGCACCAGAATGGTATAAAATAAATATATGTAATGATGAGATATGCGCTTATTCTTCCTACGATGGAGCTGATTGGTCATTGGTACAGAAGAAGCAAATTGATGGATTGTCTCAAAGTGGCAACGTTACTCTTGGTTTAATGGTATGCTTATCCTATAATCAGTATAATAAATGGCTTTTCAATAATTATATTCAAATAAAATACATTAAAAATGATGGTCTAAGATATGCGGATTTCATTAATAGAGATTGGAAAAATTATGCGATTAATCCTTTGATTAAGTTTTCGTATGACAAGAAAAGATTTGTAAAAGAAGCGTATGCAGATTTTTGGAGCTATGTGGTAGCTAATATTGACCACTATAAATATATTGAATTATGGTTAAACGAATATTATATACCAAATCTACAAGCTTATCAGAGCTATGGAAAAATTCATGAGAGTCTAATATATGGCTATAATGAGGATGATCATACTGTTTATATGATTTCTACCTATGATGGAAAACCAATATTAAATATTGTTCCGATTGAAATAGTGGAATTGGCTTGGGAAAATGCAGGGGAATACAATTCAATAGCTAATACGTTTGAATTTGATCCGGATTCTGATAGTTATGATCTTGATATTCCACACATTTATGATAGGATATGTGATTATTTATGTGGAAGAAATAGTTCAGAAGATCATAAATATCTTGTGACAGAAGAAAAAGGGATATTCGGAATTAATATATATACGGAGATATTAAATAATGAAGATAATAAAAATGAATTTTTAACAGATTTAAGAATTGCATTTTTGTTAGAAGAACACAAAAAGTGTATGAAAGAGAGATTTAAATATCTTAATGAATGGGGACTTTTTCCTGAATATTATTACATAGAAATTGAAAAGTATATGAATGAGATTAATGATATGGCTAACGTAGTGTTATCATTAGTGATAAAGAATCGATATAGAAGACAAGAGAGCAAAGAGAATAAAATTTGGGATTTATTAAGAGCGCTTAGTGAAAGTGAGAAAAAGTGTTATAGTATTTTTAAAGGAATTTTAGAGTTAATATAAAAGTAAACAAATAACTAGAATAGTTCCGAGTTGGCGACCGATCACGGTTGTTCATTGATGAATGTCTCTACATAGTTCGTGAGAGGTGTTTTACTATTCGTAGATCCATTAGAATTTCTTGTTTTCTCAATTACACAAATGTCATTAGTGACGGAAGTCATAGCCAGAAATAGGTTATTTGTTGCTAACATATCCTTGGAAATCATAGTTTTGGCAAGAATCTCATATAAAGTATTTTTCAATTACTGAAAACTAACTTTACTTTGGGGAATTCACTGTAATTGGTAATTATAATAACCTTTTTTATCGGTATTTACACCATTCGGTACATATTACGCATTAAGGGATTACGTATCAATAATGAATTATGTTATTTTGGAGGAAAAGAAATGTCACTTGATTTTTTACTAAAGTTACCTAAACCAGAAGAACTAATAGAACAATATCCTTTGAATAATAACATTTTAAATATAAAAATACAAAGAGAAAATGATATTAAAAATGTGTTGTCGGGAAACTCTAATAAATTCTTGATTATAGTTGGACCATGTTCTGCAGATAGTGAAGATTCAATATTGGATTATATATTGCGATTAGCAAAACTTCAAGATGAATTGAAGAATGATATAATAATAATTCCAAGAGTATATACCAGTAAACCGCGTACTCGAGGAAGCGGATACAAAGGAATGTTACATCAGCCTATTAATAACGAAGAAGAGGATATGCTAAAAGGCTTAATAGCCGTTCGAAAGTTACACAAAAAAGTCATTGATTGTAGTGGGCTATCCGCTGCTGATGAAATGTTGTATCCTGAAGTCATTAGATATATTTCAGATTTGGTTTCTTATATAGCGATTGGAGCACGTTCGGTTGAAAATCAGGAGCATCGTATGGTTGCAAGTGGACTTGATATACCAGTTGGAATGAAAAATCCGACTAGTGGAAACATTGGTGTAATGCTTAATTCGATAATTGCATCGCAACAGAAACATAAATTTATCTACAGTGGCTGGGAGGTGGAGTCTTCCGGGAATCCTTTTACGCATGCGATATTAAGAGGATACATAAACAAAGATGGTCAAAACTTGCCGAATTATCATTATGAAGAACTATTAGATATATATAACAGATATAATTTAGAGGAGTTAAAAAATAGAGCTTTAATTGTAGATGTGAGCCATTCAAATTCTAAAAAAAATTATTGTGAACAAATAAGGATAAGTAAAGATATTATGAGAAGTCGTATGCTTTCTAGATCTATTAAAAAACTCGTAAAGGGTATTATGCTGGAAAGTTACATAAAGGACGGTAATCAAGATATCAAAGGGACCACTTATGGACTGTCAGTAACAGATTCATGCCTTGGATGGACGAAGACGGAAAGATTAATCTATGATTTAGTTGATATGTTATGATAGGGGTGACTAGCTATTAAAAATCAAGCTTTTCTTTTAAAAAACTGAGAAGAAAAAAGGGTAAGCTTAATAAATCATTATAAATTTAAAGTTGAGAAGTTTGTATTACTGTTGCCACCACTCAATTAGCGGAGTTTTGAAGAATCGAAGTCAATACTATTTTTCTCTAAGATAAAGATAAATTTGATAAGATTTTTGATGACATGCGAGCAGGCAACTCGGTGAGATTTACCTTCGTCTCGTTTCTTAGCGTAGTATTCAGCAAATACCATGTATACTGAATCAAAGGTATGCATAGATTTATAAGCGTAAATCAAAATAAGAAGACCCCCGTTTAACCATATGGCCTCCGTGTTCCGAAATTCCTGATTCATAATACCCATGTACTAATCCGGCAAAGTACAGCATTTGAGCAGGTGAATTAAATGTGGATAAATCACCATATTCTGCATAGATAACTGCTGATGATAATGCACCAATGCCTGGTATGGTAAGCTATTTGGGCTCAATATCCTGAATCAGAGAAATGATTTGTTCTTCAATCAAGTTAAGTTATTTTGCGGATTGGTTGCATAGGTTAATCAGGCTTTGGAGTTGCAATGAAAAGATTTCATTATTTCAAGCGTTTGATTCCATTACTTAGCGAGATTACGAGCGTTTCACTCTATTTTGGAGGCTAACATTTATGACATCAAAAAGGGCTATTACTGATTAGCAATTCAGGCTCCTTATGGAGTGTCGCAAAAGCGATCTCTCCGAACATCAATGGTGTCAATGCAACCTATTATAAAGTTGTGCGGCGTCACTGCTCCAGTCAAACAGCTCACAGCTTTCTGGCCAAAAAAGTTGTTTAGTAGCATAATTGTTCCGGAAATCGTGTTATCATCCGGTAAACAACGAATTGTTTTCTGTTCAACATATTTAAACACCCTGCTAATGCTAGAGCGAATTGTTTATATATGGTTATTTGGCTTCATTGTCTGAAGAGCTTCCTTTTTGTTTCACTCATAAGCTCCGCTTATCCGAGTTTGATGCTGTTGCTGTCAGCCAATATGGTTTCTGAATTGATGCACTGTTTTTTTACTGTGCTCCGAGCATAAATGCATTTGATATGACCTAGTTGATAAACCGTAAAACAAGGGGTTTCCTGTCATTATCCGGCTACAGGGCAGAAAGCTGTATCATCAATGATTGATATTACCCCACCAGCTGCATCGATCCTAGAATATATGTATTTAGCGGTCTAGTCCACTGACAGACCATTGTAATTATAGTGAACCACGATCTGCTACTTCAGGGTTCCGTGGACAGGTTTTTCAAGGACTGCATTCATATGTGGAATTCCTACCATAACGAGGGCAAAGCTATCGAGCGAGTCATAATGCTGATTTATAGAGTTATGAAGTCCCTTAAAATATCCGTCTCAAGATACTGGCATTCATCCATAAAGATTGTCTTATGCTTTTATCTGAGAAGATAACGAAGCCGTTCCTATATGGAGATAAACATAAGATATTTTCTGTTGCTGGTGTCATGTCCCAGTTGAGTACACAACTGCCGGTAAAACTCTGATTCGATAAATGTTAAGAGGCAGGTATAGAACATTAAAAAGGTTTTGTTTAGACTATCGGAAATGCAACGCAGAGCAAAGGGTTTACTCATATTGGGAGGCGTTACCAGTCCGATACCGCGGGTGTTCTTTAAGAAAGACAGTTGGTTCTGAACCTCAAGATGATCCCTTGATTGGAATGTGTCATTTATGGGGGCTGACTTATCAAAAGGATAGAAGCTAAGTTCGTAAAAAGTGTTAATATATGATCACCACCTCCAGTTATGGAATAATCAAACAAAGTTTAAAATAGTTAAAAGCTAGCGCTACTTTAGAGAAAGAGTGATTTGTAATGTATATATATGGTTGCCCAATGAACTACGGTATTAATGCAAAAGGTCTAGATAACAGTATTGAATATTTGCAAAAAGAATTAATAAATAAAAGAGTTGGAGACGTTACACATATTTCTATCGATTTGTTAAGATGCTGCAAAAGAAAGGAAACCAACAATCAAAAGTTGAAAATGTTAAATAGCGTATTAGCTACATGTAAAGTAATAGCAGAAAAGGCAGATAAAATAATTAAAGCGGGGGAAATTCCATTATTTATTGGTGGAGATCACAGCGCATCTATTGGTTCAGTTTCTGCATCTAGTAATAATTATGATGATCTTGGTTTGCTTTGGATTGATGCTCATCCCGATATCAATACAGATGATACTACAATTACAGGAAATATACATGGTATGTCTGTTGCATCCCTACTAGGATTAGGTAGTGCATCATTAACAAAAATATTGAATGATAAAAATAAAATTAAACCCAAGAATATAGTAATGCTAGGATTGAGAGCCATCGACCCACCTGAAAAAGCTTTATTGGATGAGTTGAAGATTAAGTATTACACCCGTAGTGATATAAAAAAAATAGGGATCCATAACTTACTGGTAAAAATAGAGAAATATTTAGATAATAAAAAAATACATGTTAGCATTGATATCGATGTAATGAATCCTAAAATTATCCCAGGTGTTTCAGTGCCTGTTGAGGACGGGTTGGAAATCAGTGAAATGAATTATACGATATCTTTTGTTAAAGCAAGAATGAAAGTAATAGCTTGGGATATTGTAGAATTCAACCATTATTATGATATAGAGGATAAAACTGCTAAGTATATTTTATACATGATTGATAGTATATGTGAAAGAAATACATTGTTAGTATAAAATTACTATGATTTCTGATGGTTGTAGCATGGATTGGACAAGATATGGCATTTAATGAGTATCGCATAATATATGAACTTAACCATAAGGATGTGATATTATATGTGTACGGGAATACAAATCAGTTATTGAAGCCAGGAAACGGTATTGCGTTTTGGGACAGATTGGAAAAGCGATTTTTAAGGGATGAATTTACTCTAAACAAAAATTACCGTAATACTAATCAAATAACCAGATTTTGTAATTAAAGCTTTGTTATGGAAGTTTTGCAATTTAAATATTCTATTGGTAAAGACTGTTAGTAAGTGGGAAGAATTACTGGCTGTTACAGCTAGATATGCATATCAACATAACACGGAAGATTTGCGGAGATTAACTGAATTTTTAGAACAAAGGTAATTGATCTATTACCACAAGATAAAAACTATTGCTCAAGAATATGGGGCTGCGGATAGAGCTCCGTTCTAAATATGACGGTTTAAGAAATCTAAAAATTATCAGAAGTAGTAGATAATAACGAAAAAATGGTTGTTGTACAATTTAATCTTTGGATCTTTACTGATACTAATAAGCTGATTAATCAATTTTTCAGACTCTCTCTTATTCTTTAAAATGATTAAGGGAAGAAAATGAAAAATGTAGGGTCTGCAATTGAAAATTATCCGTCTGCTTTAGAGTATTCAAAAGATATACCGGTAGTAGGACCTTATAACATGTTGACCGGTGAGAAAAATCGTGTCCAGAACTGTCTGACTGTCTCTAACCTGAAGCTTGATGATGTTTTTAGTGATGTCTTCGGCAAATCTTCCAAATCAATTACCTGCTACCTGCTTGACCATCCCGGTGAAAGCTTTGATGTTTCTCCTTTCATTGACGGACGATGTAAAACTCCCATCGAAGAAATCCAGGCTGCTATTGATGGTGCCATTTCCCCTGAGCAGGCTATCAAACTTCGTCAATGTCTCGCACACATTGATGAAATTGAAGCCCACAAGAAGGAAATCGAGCAGGAAATACTTCACATTGCAGAACCCTTTTCTGCTGTTTTGGATTTTCTCTATAAGCGCTAGCTATTGGTTTATCTACTAGTATATGGTAAAATATAGAATAATAAAGGTACGAATGTGAAAATTGGGAGGATTATAAAATGAGAAAATTAAAATGTTTTTGTCTAGCTTTTATTATGTTTATAGTACTAAATTTAGTTCCTTTTTCTAGTGTTGTTAATGATGCAAATATTATTGTTGCTGAAGCTCATTCTGGTAGAACCGATTCTAGAGGTGGACATAAGGATAATAAGAATAAGAGTGGATTAGGTAGTTATCATTTTCATTGCGGAGGCTATTCAGCACATTTACATGACAATGGGGTATGTCCTTATAAAAGTAGCAGTAAGAACCAAAGTTCTAATAAGACATCACAGAACAGTAATAAGAAAAGTAATAAAACATCCAACCAACCATCTTCAAGCAAAAACAACTCAAGTAAAACATCAACTACAATAGAAAGAATATAGTAAAAGAGGTTCAATTAGCATTGAATAAACTTGGATATGATTGTGGGGATGCAGATGGTATTAATGGGAAAAAGACAAAAGCAGCCGTTAAGAAGTTTCAAGAAGATAATAATCTTACAGTAGATGGTATCATTGGGAAAGAAGTAAAAAAAGCATTAAATATAAAGTAATTGAAATATAGCTTATAAAGGTAGCAACATTTAACCACAGAATGGAAACAATTAGCGATTTAACTCGTCTAACCTATAGAACAACTAAAATAGTCATGGAATAGGAGCAGAATATGAAAAGATTAATTTCGTTACTTGTGGTTGGTATCTTTACACCAATTTTATTATCAGGCTGTGGAACAAAGATTTTAACGCCGGATAGTAGAACTACAGAACCGGATAGTAATGCGCTTTATCAACCTAGTATAACTGAGGTTGGAGAAGTAGAGGGCACTGACCATGATGTAAAAGACAGCCATCCTATGGTCATGATCAATGGAGAACTCTACTATGATACAGGCAAGGAAAGTGATATTGGAGCCAGATGTGGTGTAATGGATGGAAAGATTCTCTCTACAGTTGACGGTTCAGATATTCCGACGGAGGATAATCAATCGAATTTTGGTAGTGGATATGAATATCAGTATGTTGGAGATGGTGGCATTGATATTGTGATTGATCAAAAATGGATTCGATTTGAAAAAGAATCCAAAAAGAATACAGAGTCTATGAATAATTCTGAAATGGATGCTTGGGGTGTCCAGCTAACTGCTAGTAATATCACACCAACTGGGTTGACTTTAGAATGTAATCAGTCAGGAGGTCAACCGTCGGGTGAATTGTCTACAGGTAGTCGATTTTGGCTAGAAGTAAAAACAGAGGATCAATGGACACCAGTAGAAACATTAAAGTTAGAATATGTTGTTGCTTGGACATTAGAAGGTTGGATAATCACTAAGAATGGTAGCACAGAATGGAAAGTGAATTGGGAAAGGCTCTATGGTGAACTTCCTTCCGGAAGTTACAGAATTGGTAAAGAAGTGATGGATTTTAGAGCTACAGGTGATTATGATACTAATGATTACTATGCATACTTTGAAATCGTGGATTAATCTTGTGGTCTCCTTATTGATGAATAGGTAAGGAGACTTATTCATGCAAGGTATGTTTGTGAATCAAATAGATATGGTGATATCAATAGGAGTTAATTGACATGGAAATTTTACATAGTATATTTGACAGATAGTAATTTCCGTGCGAAAGCTTTTTGGCATAAGACAGTTGATAAGTTTTCATGTCATAAATATACTACAGAAGAAAAGATAATTGACGGGATGCCTAAATTAGCGTTCCTGTTTGTAAATTAGGTTAGTGAAACCCCAAAGCGACTTAAACAATGTCGCTTTGGGGTTTTTTTAGTCTTTTTTCTAACCGCTATTTTAATAAATAAAATCAAAGTTAAGTTATTTTTCAATAACACATTTCATATTTATACAATCTTAATGCCATACAAAGCATCTTAAGACCATTTTTATACGTTCTGGTTTAACATAGATTTGGAAGAAGAAAGGAAGCTTGATATGGAGGAATAGAGTGATTGGAAAAGAAGTTAACAAGCGTAAACAATACAAAAATTTAGTTTAAGTTTATAAACTAAAAAGGAGGTAAAAAGTATGGATATCATCATGTTAGCTATGTTAGCGGTATCATTTTTTTTAGTGAAATTACTGGTAGATTGGTGTGAGCATCAGGTCGAAAAACAATAAGCTAAGTAACGGGAAAGAGAGGATATCAAAATGTCAATAGGCATGATTTTTTTAGCCGTTATCCTTGTCGGACTTGGATTGTACCTGCTTTATGCACTTATCAATCCGGAAAAGTTTTGATGTTGGAGAATTATAGGGGATATAACTAGGAGGATAGGCTATGTTTCAAATTATAGTTACATTAATGATTTATATGTTGCTGGTAATTCCAATGGGTATCTATCTGTACCATGTTGCTACCAATAAACATACCTTTGCAGACCCAGTTTTCGACCGTGTCGACCGTTTTATTTATCGTCTTGGCGGTATTGACCCACAGAAAGGCATGGGATGGAAAAAGTACGTAATGTCTCTGATAGTGACGAATGCTGTTATGGTCTTTATCGGATATCTGATTCTGAGAATTCAGGCTCTTCCAATTTTTAATCCGAATGGAATTGGTGCAATGGAGCCTACACTTTCTTTTAATACTATTATAAGTTTTATAACGAATACGAATTTACAGCATTATTCAGGTGAAAGTGGACTTTCCTATTTATCACAGATGATGGTAATCATCTTTCTGATGTTTACATCAGCGGCAAGTGGATATGCAGCTTGCGTTGCTTTTGTACGTGGGCTTGCAGGAAAAGAGAAAGATATGGGTAACTTTTATGTGGATTTAGTTCGAATTATAACCCGTATCTTGTTGCCATTATCGATTATCGTAGGTCTGTTCCTTGTTTGGCAAGGCGTTCCACAAAATCTTAATGCCAATGTTACAGTAAATACAATAGAAGGTAATATGCAGGATATCGCAATGGGACCGATTGCTGCGTTGGAATCGATTAAGCATCTTGGTACAAATGGTGGAGGATTCCTTGGTGCCAATTCTGCTACGCCACTGGAAAATCCAACAATATTGTCTAATATTGCAGAACTATATTCTATGATGATACTTCCTGGTGCTTGTGTTATCATGTTTGGGAATATGGTTCGTAATAGAAAAAAACAAGAAAAAGATAATACAAAACCAAAGCGCTGTTTGTTTGGCAGTGAAGGTCGTACCGTTTTTGCTGCGATGGGAATTATGTTTCTAATTGGTGTATTTGTATGTTATTTTGCAGAAAAGGCAGGTAATCCAGCACTGGGGCAGGCAGGTCTTTCTCAATCCATGGGTAGCATGGAAGGGAAAGAGGTTAGATTTGGTATAGGGCAATCCGCTCTGTTTACCACAACCACAACTTCTTTTACCACAGGTACTGTGAATAATATGCACGATACCTTGACACCGATTGGAGGTATGATTCCATTACTACACATGATGTTGAATTTGGTATTCGGTGGTAAGGGTGTTGGACTTATGAACATGATTATGTATGTAATCTTGACCGTATTTATTTGTGGCTTGATGATTGGACGTACGCCGGAGTATCTTGGTAAGAAAATTGAAGGAAAAGAGATGAAGCTCACTGCATTGTGCATTATTATTCATCCGTTATTAATCCTGTCTTTTACTGCTTTAGCTGTCGGTACGCAAGCAGGTATGGAGGGTATTACAAATCCAGGATTCCATGGGCTTTCTCAAGTATTGTACGAATATGCATCGAGTGCTGCAAACAACGGTTCTGGATTTGAAGGTCTTGCGGATAACACTTATTTCTGGAATATTACAACAGGTCTTGCGATGTTCTTTGGACGATACCTGTCCATTATTATTCAGATGGCGATTGCAGGTTCCTTGATGAAGAAACGGTTTGTGAACGAAACAATTGGTACCTTAAGAACTGATACCAAAACGTTTACGATTGCCTTGGTATTGATTGTATATATCTTTGCAGCACTTACCTTCTTCCCGGTACTTTCCTTGGGACCTGTGGCAGAGCATTTAACACTGTGGAATTAACGGAGGTTTGAAAGTATGAAACAATCAAAAGGAAAATTTATTACACCAGAGATTTTTTCTCAAGCTGTGAAGGAGTCTTTTATTAAGTTGAATCCTCGCTATATGGTGAAGAATCCGGTTATGTTTGTAGTAGAACTAGGATTTTTCATTACACTGCTGTTATCTTTCTTTCCTTCTATCATAGAAGCCAACAGTGAACATCTCCGCACCTACAATATTATTGTATGTGTAGTATTATTTGTGACAGTGTTATTTGCAAATTTTGCAGAAGCGGTGGCAGAAGGAAGAGGTAAGGCACAAGCTGCATCACTTAAGAAGACACAAAAGGATACGAAAGCGCGTCTTTTAAATGAGAATGGAACCGAGAGTTTGATTAACTCAAGTGAACTGAAAAAAGGCGATATTGTAATGGTTTCTGCTGGAGAAGTGATTCCCAATGACGGAGAGGTTATGGAAGGTATCGCTAGTGTGGATGAGTCAGCTATTACTGGTGAATCGGCTCCGGTAGTTCGTGAAAGTGGTGGAGACTTCTGCAGTGTTACAGGTGGAACAACAGTGGTTAGCGACTGGCTAAAGATACGTATTACATCAGAGCCAGGTAACAGCTTTCTTGATCGTATGATAGCACTAGTTGAGGGTGCATCTCGTAAAAAGACACCAAATGAGATTGCACTAAACACTCTATTGGTGTCGCTGACGATCATCTTTATGATTGTCATTGTTACACTTTATCCGATCAGTGGATATAGTGGAGTGGTACTTCCTATCTCTACTCTGATCGCGCTCGCAGTTTGCTTGATACCAACTACGATTGGTGGATTGCTTTCTGCAATCGGTATTGCTGGCATGGATAGGGTTACTAGATTTAATGTAATTGCCATGTCAGGTAAAGCTGTTGAGGCTTGTGGTGATGTTGATACGATGATTCTTGATAAGACTGGAACTATCACCTATGGCAATCGTCTTGCAGCTGATTTTCTACCAGTAAAGGGTGTAGACAAACAAAAGTTAATTAGAGTATCAATGACTGCTTCTGTATTTGATGAGACTCCAGAAGGAAAGTCAACCCTAGATTTGGGTAAACAGCTTGGCTATAATATTCCTGATATTAAGACTAAAAATATTATAGAATTTTCAGCGCAGACTCGTATGAGTGGAGTTGATTTAGAGAATGGTACGAAAATTCGTAAAGGGTCCAGTGATGCGATTATACAGTACATTAAGGAAATGGGTGGAAGTATTCCGGAAAATCTAAAAAAGCTTGTAGACGAGGTTGCAACGTTAGGAGGAACCCCTCTGACTGTTTGCTGTGATGACTGTATCTTGGGTGTAATCTATTTAAAAGATACCGTAAAGCCTGGCATGAAGGAACGCTTTGAACGTCTACGTGCAATCGGTATTAAAACAATTATGTGTACTGGTGATAATCCATTGACAGCTGCTACCATTGCTAGCGAAGCAGGTGTGGATGATTTTATTGCAGAGTGTAAGCCAGAGGATAAGATTGATGTTATCAAGCGAGAGCAGGCAAAGGGGAAAATAGTAGCTATGACTGGTGACGGAACCAACGATGCCCCTGCTTTGGCACAGGCAAATGTAGGTCTTGCGATGAACAGTGGTACCACTGCTGCCAAGGAAGCTGCTAATATGGTTGACTTAGATTCCGATCCTACTAAGATATTAGAGGTAGTTGAAATTGGGAAACAGATGTTAATTACCCGTGGTAGTTTAACGACATTCTCAGTTGCGAATGATATTGCAAAATATTTTGCAATTATCCCTGCCATGTTTATGGTAGCGATTCCCCAACTATCGGTTATGAACATTATGTCTCTTGCTTCACCATATAGCGCAATATTGTCTGCTTTAATTTTTAATGCCATCATTATTCCATGTCTGATTCCGCTGGCGATGAGGGGGGTTAAATACCGTCCGATGTCCAGTAACAGAATGTTAATTCGTAATCTTTTGGTTTATGGACTTGGTGGTATCATTACTCCATTCGTCGGAATTAAAATAATAGACTTGTTGATTCACCCATTGCTTTCCTTGTTGGGTCTGTAAAATAGTAGGAATAGGAGGTTTTGCATAAAAAATGAAAGAAAAACTAAAATCATCATTAAGCGGTTTAAGAAAGGCCGTTCTGATAACAGTAATTTTGTTATTCCTGTGTGGGCTTGGCTATCCCATGCTGTTAACAGCAATTGCTCAGGTGGCATTTCCTCACCAAGCAAACGGTAGTTTAATTCATATAGATGGGCAAGCGGTTGGCTCGAAGCTGATAGGACAGGATTTTAAAGAAGACTATTTCATGAAGTGCCGTCCATCTGCAGTTAACTATAATACCTATAGTGAAGAACAGTTAGAGAATGGAGTTTACGGCGGTGTCGCATCTGGTTCTAATAATTATGCTCCATCAAATCCCGATTTAGTTGCTCGAGTAGAAGCAGATATAGAAGCATTCTTGGAGGAAAATCCTCACCTGAGTGCAAATGATATACCAACCGATTTAATGACTGCTTCCGGATCTGGTCTAGATCCTCATATCACACCGGAATCAGCAAAAATTCAACTGACTAAGCTTGTGGAGACTACCGGACTTTCGATGGAACTACTTGAGGAAATCGTAGAGAATAATACAGAGAATAAATTGTTTGGAATCTTTGGAGAAAATCGTGTGAATGTGCTTGGCGTAAACATTGATATTGCAAAACATATGGGATTGATTGGAGCACAAGAATAAGCAATAAACTTTTTAGGCAGAAGGTATAGTCATTAGGATTCTATTTATGATATATGGTATATAGATAATATGGCTAATCAATGGGGATGTCTTATAAGGCATCCCTGATCATTTATTTTACTAAGACAAAGAGATAAGGTCAAAAGTGAGATAAGGTCAAAAGTGAGAAAAGATGAAAAGTAGGAAAAGAGGAGAAGTAATAAAAGAAGTAAGAAAAGAAGTAAGAAAAGAGAAGAAGTAATAAAAGAAGAGAAGTAATTATAAATTGAAGAAAGATGATGATTCAAACTACAACTTCAATATGAAAGTTTATAGCTCTATATAATAATACATAGAAAGTATTGGTATAAATTATGATAGAAAGTATTGGTATAAATTATGATAGAAAGTATTGGTATAAATTATGATTGACAAATAGAATACAAGATGATAAAGTGTAATTAGGTTAGACACAACTAACCATAAGCGCGGAGTATACTCCGCTTATCTTAAGTATACGGGTTAGGATGAACTAACCATAGAATTGTGAAGAAGAGAATGAATTATGCGGAACTACTAGTATCCGCTTTTCTTGACACTATAAGTTAGGATAGACTAACCGATAAAATACTGTAACAGTGAGGAGTATAGTCAATGAGTATAGAACGATATTTAATCGAGCATTGTTCTCCGACATTAGCGTCATTAAAAACTGGCAATCTGTTCGGATTCGATTATGATTGTGAAAGTGATTTGATTGCTCATGTCAAGGAGTGGAACGAACAACTAAACTATAAAGGTGTGTTCGTTGAGGCATTAAAGGTACAAAATAATAGAGCTTTAATTTACGTTTATCGAAAAGATAAACTTGCTGCGGACTTGAAAAAAGAGGGTGTTGCAGGTTTTTTAAAAAAGTATGGTTATGAAGATATAACTATTGATGTTGCAATAAATATACTAAATAATCACTTATACGAACAAGAGGGTTTTCCACATGAAATCGGGTTATTTCTTGGTTATCCACTTGGTGATGTCATCGGATTTATTGAAAACAGAGGTAAAAATCCGAAGTGTACAGGTTGTTGGAAGGTGTATTGTGATGTGTGTGAGGCACAAAAGTTATTTTATTGTTTTAAAAAATGCACTGCGGAGTTCATAAATCTCTGGAATCAAGGAAAGACAGTTTGGCAGCTCACAGTAGCCGCTTGACACATAAATACTTCATAAGAAAAGAGGTTAGCGATATGAGTAAAATTGCAGTAGTATATTGGAGTGGTACCGGTAATACGGAAGCTATGGCAAATTATGTGGTGGAAGGTGCAAAAGAATCAGGAGCAGATGTAACATTGTTTACAGCTACTGAATTCTCAAAGGATCTTATTGATGATTTTGATGCATTTGCATTTGGTTGTCCTTCTATGGGCTCGGAAGAGTTAGAAGATAGTGAGTTTGAACCAATGTTTACTTCGATAGAATCAAAACTTAAGGGAAAAAGAATTGCGTTATTTGGTTCTTATGGATGGGGAGACGGTGAATGGATGCGAACATGGGAAGAAACCTGTGTAGACGATGGTGCGATTCTAGCATGCGACAGTGTTATTTGTAACGATGCTCCAGATGAGGAAGCAAAGAGTGCTTGTACTCTATTAGGGAAAACTCTTGTTGTATGATCTGATACATAGTTAGATTCAGATGAATGATTACCGGTAACGATAGAATTATATAATAAGAAGGTAGGAATGTAGTTTTATGAAATCAGTCTACATTCCTACCTTCTTTCATTTATTTCAAGTTATAATCACTTATTAGTTGACATGTATTAAGATAATAAATAGGGATGAAACATAGATTGATTTCCAACGTTATCCATTGATTTTTTCGACTAGAGTGCTACAATTTCCTGTTATAGTAAGTCTTAAATTTGGAAAAGCTATCAACAATTACAATAGGAGGCAGATATATGAAATTAAGTGAAAAAATTGTTTTGGTTACCGCATCGACAAGAGGCATTGGACTTGCCTGTGTTAAGCGTCTTGCGAAGGAGGGTGCCACTGTATACATGGGAGCGAGAAATCTAGAAAAAGCAGAGGCGGTTGCAAAGGAGCTACAAAAAGATGGTTGGAAAGTTAAAACAGTTTATAACGATGCTACCGTAAAAGAGAGCTATCAAACTATGGTGGAGGAAGTGATGAAGCAAGAAGGTAGAATTGATGTATTAGTCAATAATTTTGGAACCTCCAACCCAAGAAAGGATCTAGATATTAAGTCAACTGAGTATGAGGAGTATATTGGAACCATAGATATGAACCTAGCGAGTGTGTTCTTAACAACTCAAGCGGTGGTACCTCATATGGCTGCAAATGGTGGTGGAAGTATTATAAATATCTCTTCTATTGGAGGAATACGCCCTGATATTTCACAGATAGCCTATGGTACTAGTAAGGCTGCAATTAACTACTTAACAAAGCTTATTGCTGTGCAGTGCGCAAGAGACAATATCCGATGTAATGCTGTATTACCTGGTATGACAGCAACAGATGCAGTAAATGAAAACTTAACAGATGAATTCAAAGAGTTTTTCTTAAAGCATACCCCAATCAGACGCATGGGCACCCCAGAAGAAATAGCTGGAACAGTTTTCTACTTTGCCAGTGATGACTCTGCGTATACAACAGGTCAGATTGTTGATGTTTCTGGTGGTTTTGGGTTACCAACACCGGTTTATGGGGATATGATTGCAATGAAAAGTAAAAGATAACGCTATGTCTAAGGGCTTTTGCATATTATATTGCAAAAGCCCTAACTATTGTTTTCGTATTAATAAAATTAAGGTTCTTATCGATAATTTATCGGAATTTCATTAAATTTAACCCAATCTCCTCGTTAAATTCACGTTCTACCATACCATCTATAACGGTTAAAACTAATTCACCGGTTCCACTTATAATGGCTTCATTTAGATGTCCACCATAAACATTCCCGTTCTCATCAGAGATACTGATATGAAAGTGAGTATAAACTTCTCCCTTCATAGATGTTATGGTTCCACCAAGTGATACGATTTCTAAATCACCATCAAAGGTATAGCTTTTATAGGTTTTATTCGCCGTTTCAAAAACACCTGCTGTGACTTTCCCACAGGCACCTAACCCACTTAAAGTAGCAAGCTTAATCTCTTCTTTTTTCGCTAATTCTTTTAGCTGTGTAACGATATCTTCTCCACGATCCAAGCGGATTACATAATGATTTTCAAATCTACGATAGTCCATAATGCACCTTCTTTCCTTCTTTCCTTTTATCCTCAATTTTAAATTCAATGTGGAAATAAATCTATCAAGATAATTATACATAACATTAAAAAAAAATGCATTAGAAAATCGGTGTATCTTAATTATATAGAGTTCACACGAATACAATCTGCTCTCAATGTAAGATTTATGAGGTAAATTAATCAGGAAACTATGCAAATTCTTGTATCTGGAAAATTAAATTCTGACTGATATTGATTGACAGATAAAAAGAGTAGGTGTAATATTCAATCATAATTGGTAGTACCAATATTGAACAGAAATTTATTTCAGCGACACTATCTATTATTATTGATAATAATATTATGATTAAAAGAGAAATATTGATAATATCACTTTTAGTCAGGTTCATTCCTTATTCATTAGTTCATTCTTTTTTTGGTGAACATCTCAATACATATAAATTTACACAAGAATGGAGAAAAGTTATGAAGTACGTTCGGCAATTTGGAATTATTCTAGCGGTAACTTTTATTGGAGAGGTTTTAAAACTCTGTATCCATTTACCAATACCCGCAAGTATATATGGATTAGTTATTATGTTAGGTCTTATGATGACAAAAATAGTCCCAGTCAAATCTGTGAAAGATGCTGGAAGCTTCTTAATCGAAATTATGTCGCTTATGTTTATCCCAGCTGGAGTTGGTTTAATGATTTCCTGGAATGAGATAAGTGATATTTGGTTACCTTTGGTTCTGATTATTATCATAACCACTGTCGTTGTTATGGTGGTGACCGGTAGAGTTACGCAAAGAGTTATCTCACAGGACAACAAAAAGGAGAAGGAATCAATTAGGGAATCAAAAGAGGAGGTAAGATAAATGAAAGAAATCATAAGTAATTCTTTATTCTTTGGGGTTGGTATAAGCCTACTTGGGTATGAAATTGGTTTACTCTTAAAAAAGAAATGGAAACTAGCAATATTTAATCCTCTGCTGATATCAATAATATTTGTAATTGGTATGCTTTCCGTATTTGATATTGGCTATGAGATTTACGAAGAAGGGGCAAAATACCTTAGCTATCTTCTAACACCAGCAACAGTCTGTCTTGCAATTCCTTTATACGAACAAATGGAGTTACTAAAACAGCATAAAAAGGCCATTTTCATCGGAATAATCTCAGGGGTATTAACTAGCCTTGTTAGCGTTTTACTATTATGTGCGTTATTTCAATTTACTCATGAGCAATATGTAACGTTACTTCCAAAGTCTATTACAACTGCAATTGGTATGGGCGTATCAAAGGAGCTTGGAGGAATCGTAACGATAACAGTAGCGGTGATAATAATCACTGGAGTACTTGGAAACATGATTGCCGAAACGGTATGTAAAGTGTTTCGTATAACGCATCCAGTCGCTAAAGGAATTGCTATTGGCACTTCTGCACATGCAGTTGGAACAGCGAAGGCACTTGAGATGGGAGAAATCGAAGGGGCAATGAGTAGCCTTTCTATTGCTGTGTCTGGTTTATTAACAGTAATTGGAGCCTCCATCTTTACGAATTTTATGTAATTGAAAGCGAGAGTTAAGGGTTATTATATGAATATAGAAAATAAAACATATCAAAATGTGATTCATTATATTAAAGATCTGGTAAAAACAGAGACGTTAAAGGAGGGAGATAGACTCCCTACGGAACGTAAGATGTCACTTGATTTAAATATGAGTAGAAATTCCATAAGGGAAGCCTTACGAACGATGGAAACGTTGGGATTAATAGAGAGTAAGCAAGGTTCAGGAAATTATTTGAAAAGCTCGGTAGGAAAAGCTTTTACAGAAACCTTAACGATGATGTTATACATGAAAAAAATTAATTACATTGAGATCAATCAGGTACGTTGTGCGGTGGAAATTCAAGCTTTTTGTAGTGTGATACAGGATATAAAGGAAGAGCAGCTAAAAAAGCTGATGGATCGACTGATTGCCTTGGAAGCTGCGACGAGAGAGGATGAGAGCAGATACGATAAAGAATTTCATCATGAATTAATTGCTATGACAAAAAATCCACTTATGATTGGCATTATGGAAGCGTTAGCAGACGCATTTGAGGATGGAATTTCATATAATTTAAATCATATGAAGGAGGAAGAACGCCAATATCAAAGAGAATGTCATAGAATGATAATGGAAGGACTGGAAAGTAAAAATCTTAAGAAGGGTCTTAGTGGAATAAAAAATCACTATGATTTCATAGACCAGGCTCTGCGTAACAACGTCCTTTCATAATTGTTACACAATAGTCTTATTTTCTTTCTCTGCAAATCGCACCATGCAATATTGCTTTAAATCAAAGTGTTTTTCAATTATTTCATACAAAGTAAAGCCAAAATGCTCATACATTGCAACATTTCGTTCGTTATGAGTTTCTAGGGAAAGCTCTAAACCAAACTCATCAGCATAGCGTATTACTTCTTTCATCATTTTGGAGGTAAGACCATGATGTTGCGCAGAGGGGCGTACGGCAAGATAGATAATATGCATTCGTTTGGTTTGCTCTATGTCATCCGTCCATTTAGAATTTAAATAATCCTTTCCAAGATAAAAATTCCATAGTGTCTTTAAAGAGGGATCTTCTTTAATCAGATAACCTTCTGTTTTTATGGATGCTATAAATTCATCGATATAATAACGTAGGGTGTTATAATGTTCCGACTCATCTGAGACAATAATAAGCCCATTAATATCTTCACTATCTGCATAGAATTCACAGGAATTGAAAAACTCCTCTAAGTCACATTTAAAAAGTTCTGGCATCAATTTTTTCCTAGTTTCTTCCTTCGGAATTAAATTTGCGTATAAAGGATCATTAAGAAAACATTCTGATAATAATTGTTCTAATTTTTCAAAATCTTTTTTTTCGATACGGTATAATTGATCGGTATACAACGGATTCACTCACCTTTGGTATGTATTCATGTTGAAATCATACATCAAAAGGCTTAGATTTTCAAGATTAAATACAGAATATCATAGGATCATAGAATATCATGGAGAGACATGATATTCGTAAATTGTGAAAAAATGAAAGGATAAATAAAGATAGAGTACTTTATCTATTTTACAGTTAATGGGATTCATGCTAAAATATTAGATAGTTTATTGTAACAATCAAAAGAATTATTTATGAGAATAGGAGTTCATATGGGGATGTTTGATGTTTATTTATATGGTATGGTGGTAGCAACGAATAGCTATTTATTAGCAGGTGCTTATCCTAAACCTGATACCTATGGGGAAATTAAAATGAAACATAAACTACCAGGGGGTGAAACAGGAACCTGTGCTACGGTATTAAGTTCTCTTGGATGTACCGTATTAATGGATGGAAATCATATGGGAAGTAATGTTTTTCCTGTAATTAAGGCTTTTTATCAAGGGACTAAGGTTGATATATCTAGATTAACCCACGATATCACTTATGACGGATTAGAGGATTATGTTATTATCGATAAGGATACTAGAACACCATTTGGAATGTTTGGAAGTTTCTATTCTGATTCAGTAAAGCGATGGAATAAACCTAGGTTAGAAGATATTTTAGCTGCTAGGGTGGTCGGATTGGATCCTTTCTTTGGTGAGGAAGCTGAATTTGTTGCAAAAGTTTGTATGGAGTATAAGATACCTTATGTTACCATTGATTGTAAATATGACAGCCTAATTCATAAGAATGCGAACGTTACAATAATATCAGGGGAGTTCTTTGGCTATACTTATACTGGTGAAGTAGACAAAGAAGAATTATTTGAACAGTACATAACTAACGGGAATGGATTAGTAATTTTCACTAGAGGCTCAAAGGAAATCTGGTATGGAAGAAAGAAAACTGGGAAAAAAGTTTTAAAGCCATATGAGGTGTTAGTAGAGAGTACCTTAGGAGCAGGGGATACTTTTAAAGCAGGATGTGTTTATGCCCTACTAAAGGGTATGGAAGATGAGGATTTGGTACGTTTTGCAAATGCCTGTGCGGCAGTAGCATGTACAAGATTTCCATTACCTACAAATCCACCAACACTTAGCGAAGTTATGGCTTTAGTAGGAGGAAATATTACAGATGACAATCGATTCAATGGAGATGTTTGAGCCTGTCACATCGAGGTGGTTTAAGGATACGCTGGGTGAACCAACGATTGTACAGAAAGAAGCATGGAGAAGTATAGCAGATGGATTTGATACGCTGGTATCTGCCCCAACAGGTACTGGTAAGACTCTATCCGCATTTTTAGTATATATTGATCAGCTAATGCGATTAGCAAGAGAAGAAAAATTAAATGAAGAGCTCTACGTCATCTATGTATCACCACTAAAGTCACTAGCGGGTGATATTAAAGAGAATTTAAAGAAACCCCTGCATGGAATCTTAGGGGAGGTTATAAAACAAAACAGAGAAGATAACATTATTACACAAGATAATGAAGATGAAATCATCAGACAAGACAAAGATGGAATTATCAAAGAAGATAACAGAGAGGAAAGAGGGAATAAAAAAGAATATCAGCTGCTGAATGAATCAAAGAAACTAAGCGTTAATGGAACACAGCCAAGCAATCAAAATTCAAAAATTCCTAGTATATCGGTAGCGATACGTACCGGTGACACCACACCGCAAGAGCGAAGACAGATGATAAAGCATCCGCCTCATATACTTATCACAACACCTGAATCACTTTATCTGCTTCTAACTAGTAAATCGGGGCAGGGTATAATAAAAACAGCGAAAGTTGTTATTATTGATGAGTTACACGCTCTCATTGATTCCAAACGTGGTGCGCATCTGATGCTATCCATTGCTAGGCTTGATAAGTTATGTGGGAAACCACTACAGCGTATAGGATTATCTGCTACGATTGAACCACTTGATCTTGCTGCTAATTACCTCTCACCAGGTCCAGCAAAAATTGTTGCTCCTAAGATGACGAAGAAAGTAAAGTTTTTAATTACTAGTCCCTTGTCGGAAGAAGTTGGTATACGTAAGACGCCTGTTTGGGAGGAAATAGCTGCTATTATCTATGATTCCTGTCGTAAAGTACGTAGCGTTATTGCTTTTGTGGAAGGAAGAAGATTTGCAGAAAAACTGGCTTACTATGTAAATCAGCTCGGTGGAGATGGGTTTGCTAGAACACATCATGGAAGTCTATCAAAGGAACAAAGACTAGAAGTAGAGCAATCGTTAAGAGATGGGAAATTAAGACTCCTTTGCGCAACCTCCTCCATGGAACTTGGAATTGATGTTGGAGAGATTGATGAAGTATTTCAAATAGGATGCCCTATGTCCATATCAAGCACGATGCAGAGATTAGGACGTGCTGGACATAATCCTGATAGAGTAAGTGTGATGCAGATGTTTCCAAGAGCACCAATTGAGGGGCTTTATTGTGGACTTACCGCAGAGGTCGCAAGACAAGGTAAGGTAGAATATGCCAAACCACCTAGAATGTGTTTTGATATACTTGCACAACATCTTGTTTCCATGGCAACAGGAGATGGGTATCAGGTACAGGAGGTACTTGAGATTTTACCACGAGCTTACCCATTTAAGGATATAAATATTGAGGATGTTCGTGATGTTTTAAAAATGTTAGCTGGAGATTATGAGCATGAAAGGGAGATTCCAGTCAGACCAAGGATTCTTTACGATAGAATTCATGACAGGGTGGAAGGTGACCCATACAGTCGAATGCTAGCTGTTTCTACAGGAGGAACGATTCCTGACAAAGGGTTATATCAAGTGAAAAGTGAAGAAGGTGTAAAGCTTGGTGAACTTGATGAGGAATTTGTCTATGAATCAAGGGTAGGGGAAAAGTTTTTACTTGGAACTTTTGGATGGAAGATAGTAAACATACAAAAAGATGCAGTAATTGTAGCACCTGCATCCTCAGGAAATGCAAAACTTCCTTTCTGGAAGGGTGAGAAAAAAGGAAGAGGACTTAAAACAGGTTTGGCTTTTGGGGAACTACTTCGAAAGCTTTCTAGGGCCAATGAGGCAGGTAGCTTATTAGAGGACTTAAAAGCATTTGGATTGGATCAGGCAGCATCGACGGGAGCTTATGAATTTATTCAGCGTCAGTTAAAAGCAACCGGGTGTCTTCCGAATGATAAAACTATTCTCATTGAACATTTTAAAGATGAAGCAGGTTGTTTTCAGATGATGGTACATTCTGTATTTGGAAGAGAAGTGAATGAACCACTTGCTATATTAATTCAGGAAGCTGCGAGCATGTCATTACAAAGAGTAATCAATTATGTGGCAGACGATGATGGTTTTTTACTATTTCCTTATGATGGACAGCCTTTACCAGAAGGTTTGCTGACTATGATATCACCAAGTACATTACGGGGAGTACTGGAAGCGAAATTAATTGCGACACCACTGTTTCAGATTTCTTTCCGTTATAATATGGGCAGAGCAATGATGATGGGAGTCCGAAAAAGCGGAAGACAGCCACTCTGGGTACAACGAATGCGTTGCGCACAGATGCTTGATTCTATCTTGTCCTATGGAAATCATCCAATCATTAGAGAAACGAAGCGAGAGTGCTTGGAAGATATCTGGAATCTTCCAGGGCTTGAGTATGTGATTCATGGAATTTTATCTAATTCGATTGAGATAAGAGAGATGTATTTAGAATTTCCTTCTCCGATGTCACTTCCTTTTCGAAGACAAACCGAAGGAGCCATGATGTATGATTATGCTCCATCGACTATGGGAATATTAGATGCATCAAGGAAAGCCTTAGAGCAGGCAAATAACTTGCAACCAGAACAAAAGATGATAGAAGAAGTATCAAAGAGAGTAAAATTGCCAGAGAATAAACAAGAACTTCATACTCTTTTAATGATAGAAGGAGATATGATAGCAGGGGAACTGGAGATACCAATTGACTGGTTATTAAGTTTAGTAGAGGAAGGCTTTGCTTGCTATATTGAACCGGGGTTGTGGATTGCAACGGAGCAGATTAAACTATATGAAGATGCTTTGGTTCAAAGAGAAAATAAAGCTTGTCAGCAGATTCTTAGACGAACGCTACGATATCGTGGTGGACAGACTGCAAAGCAGCTTATGGAGCGTTATTATATACCGGAAGAAGTAATACTTACGAATCTATCTGCATTATGTGAACAAGGAGCAATAGTAAAACAAGGAGAATATTATTATCATTCAACTCTTTATGAAAAGGCACTAAAGCTAACAGTATATGAAAGAAGAGAACAGATAAAAACTCTGCCCAAAGAGCGTTTCGCAGCACTTCTCGCTGGAAAGACCGCTATCACAGCATCACCGAAAGAGCAGCTTAGTAAGGTATTGGATCAATTTGCTGGTCAGGTAATCCAACCGTCTTTCTTAGAAACTGTACTGTTACCAGCAAGAGTTGCGAAATATAGACCTGATTTGTTGGATTCTCTGTTATCCCAAGGTAATTTCCAGTATAGAGTAACAAAGGAAGGGATTAGTTTTCATTATAGTGAAGATATTGATTGGGAGGCTTTACTTCCTACAGTTGATATACCTTTAGAAGAAACGGAGCAAATGCTCTATGAAGCCTTACAGAAAAGAGGTGCGAGTTTCTTAAATAGTCTAACTTCACTGCTTTCTGGCAAATCCCCTTATGAGGCAATTCTCTCCTTACTAGAGAAGGGACTTGTCTGTGCAGATAGTTTTGTACCAGTTAGAATGTGGTTAAATAAGGAGAAGCTTAAGAAAGGCAATGTAAGACAGCTAGTGAACGCTAGGGTTATGGTTATGACTTCTGGAAGGTTTGAAGTTGCCAGACCATTTAAGGATGTGGCGATTGAGCAAACTTTGGAGCGATTATTTGACCAGGTTGTAATCGTGTGCAAAGAGACGGTAAGAGGGATTTCCTGGGCGGATGCACTAAAGGAACTTAGTGTCTGGGAATATACCAAAAGGGCGAGAAGAGGGTATTTTGTAGAAGGGCTCTCAGGGATACAATTTATCCGTGAAAAAGATTTTATATCTACAATGTATACGCTAGAGCACCCCAAAAAAGAAATCCTATGGTTATCTGCAATAGATCCATATCAAATCTGGGGAAAATACCTTTCTTATGAAAAAGATCGTTCCTTTGTACAAGTAGCAGGTACCATAGTTGCATTATCGCAGGGAGTACCAATTGCAGTCTTTGAACGTCAAGGAAAAGCACTGAAAGTATTTGAGATTGAGGAGTTAAAAAGTGCTTTGGAATTATTTGTTCTAGACTTTGAACGAAAATGTTTTTATCCGAGTACGAACAGATTAGTTATTAAAGAGTTTCCAAAAGAGGCAGAAGAAGCGCTGTCTTTGGTAGGATTTAAGAAAGAAATCGCGGATTACGTATTATATCGGAAGTAAAGAAGACCACAATCTGGATGATGAGTTGATCATTGTCCAGATTGTGGTCTTTTACGGTTTTTTATGGATCATCTTTACAAATCAGGATGTGTAAAAAATTGTAAATTATAGTGCGAAAAAATAGAGTATGTGATAGAATGTTAATAATTGTAAAAACAATATTACTTATTACATAAATCCAAGGTGGTTTTTTATCAATGTGTTACTTTTTTATAAATGCAAAGACTACTGGGATTTTTATATTAATTTCAATTATTATAAACATAATTCATAGTTATTAAATTTTTAGGGGATGTATTAGAGTTTGTTACAT
>ERZ791922.261-NODE-261-length-41013-cov-4.721446_pt1 | contig 41013 bp, 23 predicted proteins | sample MGYA00510134_ERZ791922 | MGnify/ENA primary metagenome ERZ791922 (study PRJEB30046, sample SAMN00792101) | human gut metagenome | study: EMG produced TPA metagenomics assembly of the A metagenome-wide association study of gut microbiota in type 2...
ATATTATATTTTTTAAATATGGGAGATTGAGAAATGAAAAAAAAGATAATTATTACTTTAGCTATATTTTTTGGAATTGCAATATTAGTAGTTTTTTGTTTGTTTCAATATTTGAATAAAAATCAATTGCTAGAAAATACAACATATACGCCTCAAGATAGAGTTAATCATAATTTTGATTTAAATCTTGATTCAAATATACCAACCACTGTTATTTTTGATACAACTAATAATTTTCGTACAGATGGTGAATTATATTTTATTGTTGACTATAGTACATATAGTGATGATAAAATTGAACAGGAATTAGCATTAACTACGTTTTCTAAGAAAACAGATAGTTCTATAGAAAATCAAATAAATGAATTAATTTCTTTGCATGATATTAGTAATGATAAACTTCCTCCATTTGAAAAAGATTATATTTGGAAAGAAATACAAGATAAAGATCAAATGAATACGTTATATTACATTTTCTTTCCTGATCAAAAAGAATTGTATGTATATGCAGATATCGTATAGAATTAAATTGAATATAAAAAATAATAAAACCATGTTTAGGCATGGTTTTTGTATATTTTTTATTACATATAAATTATGTTTTTATAGAAAGCTTTGATTATAACATCTACTTATTTGATGAAGTACAAAATGTTCTTTTTTAAAAGTAGGAGATAGTCTACATGTGAAAGAAAACATTGGTATTTATATTACTGAATCTAATTCTTATATTTTTTCAAGATAGTTAGCTAATTATTTAAGTGGAAGATACGTTGAAATATCTGTCTTACCTTTATCTTTTAAAGAATACTATCTAACAACAAATATAGATAGAGAAGTAGTTTTTCAAAACTATATGAAAATAGGTGGTTTTCCATATATAAAAGTACTGGAATACGTATGTTATATGTAGGAACAAATAGCTCTATAAAAAATCTGGGAATTATCGTCTTTTAAATTAGTATGATTTTTAGTAGTATTTTTGTGAAATTAGCAAGAAAGGTATTTTGATTAGTAAATTTGGTAAAAATATTGTTAATAATTGATGAATAAAAATATAGTTTAACTTTTTGATGGATTGGCTTTTGTTAATTGTAATTTGCTAGTTGTTCGTTTTCTTTTGAAAAATAAGAAACGCCGAAAATCAATGCTTTCGGCGGAATTTTTGGCGTCCCCGAATGGATTCGAACCATCACTCTGTCGCTTAGGAGGCGACTGCATTCTCCAATTATGCTACGAGGACATATTTAATTTTAAGACATTTATCTATAGAATATTCTTAATTTAAAAGAAGTTTAAGCTCCAGAATAAATAGATATTTACATATTCTAATTATTAAGCTAGAATAATGCTTTAAAGTGTAAATAAATTTTAACATTTGTATAGATAAAAAGCAATTTAAAAGTGCTATAATAAAAACAAGGAGTTGATATTATGAAAAAAGTTGTAGAAGTATGCTGTGGAAGTTATTATGATGCTTTACAAGCTAGTCATGGAGGAGCATCACGAATTGAATTAAATAGTGCTTTACATATGGGTGGACTTACACCATCATTGGCTACTTTATTAAAAGTTAAAGAAGAAACAGATTTAGAAGTTATTTGTATGGTTAGACCTCGTGGTGCAGGTTTTTGTTATAGCGACGAAGATTTTGAGGTTATGAAGTTAGATGCTGAAATATTGTTAGATAATGGTGCTGATGGTATTGCTTTTGGATGTTTGGATGAAGAAGGAGATATTAATATTATTCAAACTAGAGAAATGGTTAATATTATTAAATCATATCATAAAACAGCTGTTTTTCATCGAGCTATAGATTGTGTTAATGATATTGATGAATCAATGAATATTTTAATTACTATTGGAGTTGATCGTATTTTAACTAGTGGTTTGCAAGCTAAAGCAACACATGGAAAAGAGATGATCAAATATTTACAAGAAGCTTATGGTAATAGTATTGAAATATTAGCAGGTAGTGGAATTAATGCTTTAAATGCTAAAAAATTAATGGACTATACAGGTATTAGTCAAGTTCATAGTTCTTGTAAAGATTGGTTACTAGATAGTACTACTAGTAGAGATGAAGTTGATTTTAGTTATCATGGTGATGAGTATGATGTTGTTAGCTATGAACTTGTAGAAAATCTAGTTGATATAGTTGAAGATGAATAATTTCAGGAGAGATATGATGTTTAATTTTATTGATAGTGATTTGAAAAAACGAATAAAACCTGGGATAATTATTGCATCTTTTACAGTATTGTTGATTTATTTTTTAATTAATTTAAATAATATATTTAATTTTGTTTCGATAGTTTTAGGAGCTTTGAAATATTTATTTTATGGTATTGCAATTGCTTATGTGTTAAATCATCCAATGAAATTTATTGAAAAGCTGATTATTAAAAAATGCAAAAAAGATAGTTTTTTATATAAAAAGAAACGAGGAATATCAATTATTTTAACTGTAATTTTAATGATATTATTATTGATTTTAATTGCAAGTATTGTTATTCCTAATTTAATTGAAAGTTTAATTTCATTGATTGGTAATATTTCATCAATTTTAGTCGATGTATTTAAAAATATTGATAAGATTTTTAAATATCTAAATATTGATTTTAGAATGGAAGATATTAGCAGTGTAAAAGATTTAATTAACATGCCTTGGCAAGAAACTTTTTCACATATCCTTAATATACTAACAAAAAGTGCTGGCGGGATAATGGCAAATGCAACAAACTTTTTATCAAAATTTGGAGCTATTTTTACTGGTTTTGTCTTTTCGTTATATTTACTTGGAAACAAAGAAAGATTTTTATTACAGTTACGTAAAATAACTGGAGCAATTTTTGGATATCGAATAACAAAAGTAATCTTTAATTATGCTCACCGTACTAATCAAATTTTTTCAGATTTCATTGGTGGTCAACTTACTGAAGCGTGTATTTTATGGGTTTTATATTATACTACAATGCATTTATTTGGATTTCCTTATCCAGAATTAATTGCAACAATTATATCAATATTTTGCTTTGTACCTTTTTTTGGGCCAATTGCTTCAATGTTTGTAGGAGCATTTTTGATTTTATCAAAAGATGCATTAATGGCAATTTGGTTTGTTGTTTATTTTCAAATTTTATCACAGATAGAAGACAATTTTATCTATCCTAAAGTAGTTGGGAATTCAGTCGGTTTACCAGGTATTTGGGTATTGCTTTCAATTTTTGTTTTTGGTGATCTATTAGGAATTTTTGGAATGGTAATTGCAGTACCGAGTGCGGCTTGTTTATATTCACTAGTTAGAGGATTAGTAAATAAGGCATTAAAAAAACGTAAATTAAAAATCACAGAGACAGAAATTGAGCAGATAAAATGATAGAAAAGTTAAAAATTAATTCAATTCATGATGGATTACCATTAGATATTCTTATTGCTACTTGTAATAATCCTAAAGCAATTGTACAAATTGTTCATGGTATGTGTGAATATAAGGAACGATATTTAGATTTTATTAATTTTTTAAATAAGAATGGATATATAGTTATTATTCATGATTTACGTGGTCATGGAAAAAGTATTTTAACTAAAGATGATTTAGGATATTTTTATCAAGATGGTGCTAGAGCCATGGTTGAAGATGTTTATATGTTAAGTAAGTATATTAAAAATAAATATCCTAATTTATCTTTATATTTATTTGGACATTCAATGGGTTCTTTGATAGTTAGAAATTATATTATTAAATATGATAATTATTTTGATGGTTTAATAGTTTGTGGTAGTCCTAGTTATACTCGTTTAGTAGGGGTAGGGAAATTAGTTTGTAAGTTTTTAATCTTAATTAAAGGTCAAAGATATCGTAGTAAGTTAATGAATAAATTGATGTTTGGACACTTTAATAAAGGATTTATTAAAAAGAATGCTTGGATATGCAGTGATGAAAGTGTTGTTGATAAATATAATCAAGATAGTTTATGTTCATTTATTTTTACATTAAATGGTTTTTATCATTTATGTACATTAATGCAACGAACATATAAAAAAGGTATTTATGCTTGTAATCATAATTTACCAATTTTATTTATATCTGGAAAAAAAGATCGTTGTATGATTAATCAAAAAGCATTTGATGATAGTATCAAAAGACTTAAGAATAGGGACTATCGTAATATTGAAAGTAAATTATTTGATAATATGTTTCATGAGATATTAAATGAAAAGAATAATCAAATTGTATATAATACAATTATTAATTTTTTAAAAGGAGATACATATGGGCGATAAATTAGAATATCGATTTAATTATGGTAAGACAGATTTTAGCGATGCTAAAAAATTGCGACAACTAATTTTTGTAAAAGAGCAGGGGTTTGAAAATGAATTTGATGAAATCGATGAGCGTGCATATCATGTAGTTGTTTATCAAGATAATTGTGCAATTGCAACTGGTAGAATGTATTTTGAAGATGGAAAAACAATGATTTTAGGAAGAATTGCGGTAATAAAAGAATATCGTGGAACAGGGCTTGGAAGTAAAGTAGTTAAAAGCCTAGAAAATAAGGCAAAGGAATTAAATTATACGACGGTAAAATTATCTGCTCAACAAAGAGCACAAATGTTTTATGAAAAATTAGGCTATCAGCCTATAGGTGAAGTTTATTATGATGAGTGGTGTCCACATATTACAATGTCAAAAAATATTTGATTGAAAATTAAATAAGGGAGACATTGAGTATTATGAAAAATAAAAAAGTTTTGTTTAATATGCCTAATTGTTTATGTTTTTTTAGAATTTTATTAATTCCTTTATTTTTATACGTATACTTTGTGGCTGATTTTAAAAATCGTTATCTAGTTGCTGCTTTTGTATTAGTAATATCAGGTATTAGTGATTTTTTAGATGGTTTTATTGCTCGTAAATTTAATATGGTCACTGATTTTGGGAAATTTATTGATCCAGTTGCTGATAAGTTGACGCAATTTGTGGTGGCAATAACATTATTGTTTAGTTATCCTCTAGCATGGGTTTTATTGATCATTATTATTTTAAAAGACTTAATGTTAGCGATTGTGGGTCTTTATTTATATGATTATGGTTTAAAAATTACCGGTGCATCTTGGTGGGGGAAAATAGCTACTGCATACTTTTATGTAATTGTAATTGTTTTAATTGGTTTGCATATTCCAAATACTGTTATTAGTTTTGTGCTGATTATAACAGGAAGTGTTTTGATGTTGTTGTCATTTATATTATATGCTAAAGAACTACGATATATGGTTAAGGAAAAGGATAAGTTGTTGAATGAACAGAAGAATGGTTAAGCAGGAATGTTATTTAGATATGCTTGAAGAAGCGATAAATAGTGTAGAATCGGTATTGAATTATATTGATAGAATTAAGGATAAAGTTGGTGTTTTTAATGATGATATTCTTCAAAAGGATGCTATTAGGGCACAGTTTGATTTGGAATTAGCTTTGGCTAGTCTTAGTATTTTGCTTAGAAAGATGGCTGAAAATAATTTTATTGAAATTGATAGTGAAACAAGAAGAGATATTAATAGTATTATTCACTCTAATAAATTTGAAGTTAAAGATGGTAAAGTAATTGTTTATTCTCAAAAAGGTGAAGAGTTAGTTAATATTGATAATTTATTATCCTTTGCTCGTTCAATTCTTTAATCGACAAATATGTTTTATCATTCTTGTTATGATAATAAGGGTGATGAAAATGGATTTTAGAAAAAATGCGGGAATTGTTTTAGTTTTTTTAGGAATGATTTTAACAATGGATCGTACTAAAGATTTTGAGGGAATTGTTGCAACAATAGCATATTATATTAAAGGATATTGGCCACTGATTTTATGTTTTATTGGAATGTATATAATTACGACTCCAAAAAAGAAGAAAAAATAGAAATTAGTATTGAAAAGTACTAATTTTTTTATTGTTCTTGTTTGATTATTGTATCTAAACAAGTTATAATGGTTCATGAAAATGGAGGATTAAAACAATGAAAAAAAGACCAATTGTATTATGTATCTTAGATGGATATGGATTAAGTGAACGAGTTGATGGTAATGCAGTTAAACTTGCAAATACACCAAATATAGATGATTTAATGATGATTTATCCAACAACTAGAATTAAAGCTTCAGGTATGCCTGTAGGATTACCTGATGGACAAATGGGTAATAGTGAAGTTGGACATTTAAATATTGGAGCTGGTAGAACAGTTTATCAATCTTTAACTTTAATTAATAAAGCAGTTGAAGATGGAAGTTTTTATAAAAATGAAGAATTTTTAAAAGCAATTAATAATGTAAAAGAAAATAACTCTAAATTACATATTTGGGGATTATTATCAAATGGTGGAGTACATTCATCAAATGAACATATTTATGCTTTATTGAAATTAGCAAAAAAAGAAGGATTAGAAAAAGTATATGTACACGCATTTTTAGATGGTCGTGATGTTGCTCCTGATAGTGGTGTTGATTTTGTAAAAGAATTAGCCGATAAAATTGAAGAAATTGGTGTAGGTGAAATTGCTACTATTTCAGGTAGATATTATGCAATGGATCGTGATAAGAGATTTGATCGTATTGAATTAGCTTTTGATGCAATCGTAAATCATAAAGGTGAAAGCTTTGAATGTCCTGTTCAATATGTAAAAGATTCTTATGCTAAAGAAACATATGATGAATTTGTAATTCCTGGATATAATAAAAATGTAGATGGTCAAGTATGTGACAATGATTCAATTATTTTTGCAAACTTTAGACCAGATAGAGCTATCCAATTATCAACTGTAATTACTAATGATGGATTCTATGATCATACATTTAATAATGTACCAAGTAATTTAACATTTGTATGTATGATGAAATATGCTGATAGTGTTAATGGTTCAATTGCTTTTGCTTTACCTGAATTAACAAATACTTTAGGAGATTATTTATCAGCTAAAGGATTAAAACAATTAAGAATTGCAGAAACTGAAAAATATGCACACGTTACTTTCTTCTTTGATGGTGGAATTGATAAAGAAATCGAAGGAGCAACACGCGTATTAGTAAATTCACCAAAAGTAGCTACATATGATTTACAACCAGAAATGTCTGCTTATGAAGTAAAAGATAAATTAATTGAAGAATTAGATAAAGATATTCATGATGTAGTAATTGTTAACTTTGCAAACTGTGATATGGTTGGACATACAGGAGTTATTCCAGCAGCAATTAAAGCAGTAAGTGTTGTTGATGAATGTGTTGGTGCTGTATATGATAAAGTTCTTGAATTAGGAGGAACAATGTTAATTACAGCTGATCATGGTAATAGTGAAATGTTATTAGATGAAGATAACAATCCATTTACTGCTCATACAACTAATGAAGTACCTTTAATTTTAACAAATTCTCATTTAGAATTAAGAGAAGGTGGTAAGTTAGGTGATTTAGCTCCTACTATTCTACAATTATTAGGATTAGAAATTCCTGCAGAAATGGATGGTCAATCATTAATTAAATAATGAAAAAAATATTAAGTTTAATTTTATGTGTATTTTTAATTAGTGGGTGCTCTAAAGCATCCACTAATCATATAAAGAAAGATTCGTCACTTTCAGGAATTAATGAAATAACATATGAACAATTGCAAGATAAATTAGATAGTGACGAATTATTTGTTTTATATATTGGAAGACCTGACTGTGGGGATTGTAGAGAATTTGAACCAATTTTAAATTCATATTTAGAAGAGAATGAAGGTACATATCTTTATTATTTTAATATTAAAGAAATTCGAGATGCATCTAGAAAAGAAGATGCAACTAAAGAAGAAAAAGAGTTATATGAAAATATTAGTAAAGAATTAGGTATTAAATGGACACCGGTTTTAAAACTAGTTAATAAAGGTGAAACAATTAGTGAGTATACTTATTTAAGTGAAGAATATTATGAAATTAAAGGTAGTAAGAAAAAAGAACAGGCAAAAGAAAAATATATCGATGATTTTAAGGATTGGATGTCAAATATTTATGAGTAGGTGATTAAATGAAACAATGTCCTTATTGTAAAAAGAATATTCCTGATAGTGCTAAAGTATGCCCGCATTGTGGTAAGCCTTTAGAAAAAGGTTATAAACCAATGAAAAGAACAAATTATTATTCTAATACAATGTATATCATTTTAGCTTTATTTTTAATTTTCTCACCAATGTTATCAACATTTTTATTTGGAAGTTTATTAAATGAACAAGTAAGTGAAACAGTTATTACTTCACCTAAAGAAGCAATTACGCTTGGAACTTTAAATAAGGCAAACATTAGTCAAGAAAAAATAGAATATTATTTTGGTTCGTTGAGTGATTTTGATAAATTGATTACTAATAGTGATAAGTATGTGGAAAAAATTAATAAGTTTGAAAAAGATTTAGAAGCTATTGTTAATAAATATAGTGATGTTAAATTAAAAAAAGATTATAATTTTTATGTTACTGATCATAATAATATTTATAATGAATTGATTTATACATTAAAATCAGATAATAATGAAATAATACTAGAACTTAATTACGATTTATCTGGTAAATCAAATAACGTTACTGTTGATCAAAATACTAATGGTTTAGCAGATTTTGAAGCGATGAAGATTAAAGAGGATAGTTATCCATTATTTAAAGAACTTGTTTTATTAGTTAGCGATAGTCAAGAGTATAAAAGTTTTGATGAAGCTAGTAAAAAATTTAATAATCTTGAAAAAAGTTTTAATGAACGTAGTGATAGTTTAGGGAATTATGGCTTAGGTGTTAGTGATAGTGATGATGATTCTAAAACATCAATGCGAATATTAGCAGGTAATGAAGGTTATCGCTTTAGACTTACTTGTAAAACAGAATTAGATTTAGATAAATTTGTTTAATTATTAGAGATAGGATTTAATGATAAATTCTATCTTTTTTTTGTGGTAATTATTAGGGGGTAAAAATTTTGGAAATTTTTTTTCCTCTTTTTTTATCTATTAAATAAATTAGAGTACTGATAAAATATAGAATGTAATATTTTTGTTGAAAAGCTATAGTTTAAAGAAAGGAGGGTTGTTTTTTATAGCAATCGACAAAAGGAAAGGGGAAAATATGAGAAAAGGAAAATTTGGGAAAACATTATTGGCTCTATCTATGGTAGCTACTCTTGCTGCACCTTTATATCCAGTAAAAGCTACTGAAGGTGGAACTGATTTTACTGAAATGATGAACTATGCATTAGAAGGAACAGCAAGTGCATCAGCTTCGCCTATTTCTTATTGGGGTCCTGATAAATTAATCGATGGTATTATCAACCGTGATGCATCTAAACCTGATCAATCACGTTGGTCTAGTGAAGCAGGTGCTCCAGGATGGGCAAAAATTGATTTAAATGAAGAAAGAACATTTAAAGAATTATTACTTGCATTTGAAAATGATAAAGTAAGATCTTTTCATGTTGATGTTTCAAATGATGACAGTGAATATACAACTATTTATACATCAGAAGATAAAACAGAAGGACATGATAAAGATACTACTGTAACTTTAGAAGAAGCAGTAACTGCAAGATATGTTAAAGTTACAGTTGATTCATTGATTTCTGGAGCGTATCCAAGTGTTTCAATGTATGAAATAGGTATTTACGGAGAAGAAGAATATCTTAACTTCGCTGATGAAGCAACAGCTGAAGCTAGCGATAGTGAAATAGCTTCTTTTAGTGGTGAAAACACAAACGACAATGATTTAGAAACTCGTTGGGCAAGTAACCTTGAACATGGTGATAAGACATTAACTTATACTTTTGAAGAAGCAAAAGAATTAAAATCAATGATTTTACGTTGGGAAAGATGTAATGCTAAAGCTTTCCAAATTCAAGTAGATGATAATGGAGAATGGAAAACAGTTTATACTGGTACTCAACCAACTTCATTTGTACAAAAAATTAACTTAACTGAAAGTTATACTACAACAAAAGTTAGATTAGTAATTAATGACTTCTTTGATGATTCACCTTTAGAAGATGGAACACCTATGAATTATCCTACAGTTTCATTATATGAAGTACAAATGTATGATAAAGAATTAGTTATTGAACCAGAAGATGTAGTTACTGTAGATGATATCGCTGCTAATATTACATCAGCTGAATTAAGTGAAGACGGAAGTAAATTAATTATGCCAACAGTTCCTACTGGTTATGAAATTAGTTTTGTAGGTGCTGATTATGAACAAATCTTAGCTCGTGATATGACAGTTTCAAAACCACTTACAACACAAGATGTTGAATTGAATTTTGAAGTAACTGAAACTAAAACTGGAGAAAAAGCTATATCACCTGCAATTAATGTAACTATTCCAGGTATTTATGATGAAGAAACTTCACAAAATGCTAAACCTAAAGTAATTCCAGAATTACAACAATGGTATGGTGAAACTGGAGTATTTGAAATTAATGATAGCAGCAGAATCGTTGTTGATCCAGCTGTTAGTCAATTTGAAGGTACAGCAAATAAATTTGCAGCTGATTACTTAGATATTTTAGATAAAAATATTTCTGTAGTAATTGGAACTGATCCAAAAGCTGGTGACTTCTATTTTACTACAAGTGAAGAAACATTAGATAAAGAAACATATGTTCTAGATATTGATAACTATGTAACTATTAAAGCTACTGAAAATACAGGAGCATATTGGGCTACTAGAACAATCTTACAAGTATTAAAACAAACAGGAAACCAAATTCCAAAAGGTATTACTAAAGACTATCCAAAATATGAAGTTAGAGGTTTCATGTTGGATGTTGCTAGAAAATCATTCCAAATGGATTTCTTAGAAGAATTAGTAAAAACTATGTCATGGTATAAATTAAATAACTTCCATGTACATTTAAATGATAACTGCTTTGGTAAATTAGAAGATGGAAAAACACCTGATTATTCAGCATTCCGTCTAGAATCAGATATACCAAATCTTACAAACACAGATTTATATTATACAAAAGATGAATTTAGAAGCTTTATCCTTAACTCTAGAGAAGTAGGAGTTGATATTGTTCCTGAATTCGATAGTCCAGGTCATTCTGGAGCATTTGTTAGAGCTAGACCAGATTTAGCACGTGCTGATAGTAATGAGTATTTAGACGTAGAAAATCCTGAAGCACTTGAATTTATTAAGAGTGTTTTTGCGGAATATACAAGTGGAGATAATCCAGTATTCCCTAAAGGAACTGTAATTCAAATTGGTACAGATGAATATAAACGTGGAAACAAAGAAGCGTTTAGAAAATATCAAGATGAACTTTTAAAATTCATTAGAGATGAACAAGGATATACACCACGTGTATGGGGAAGCCAAACTGAAAATGAAGGTACAACTCCAATTACTGTAGATGGTGTACAAATGAACTTATGGTATGTAGGATATGCAAATCCTCGTGAAATGTATGAAAAAGGATACAAATGTATCAATTCAAATGATGGTGATTTATACATCGTGCCAGGTGCTGGATATTATTATGATTATTTAAATCAAAGTCATATTCATTCAACTTGGCAACCTAACAAGATTGGAAACTTCACTATTCCAGTTGGTGATGACCAAATGTTAGGATCAACATTCCATGTATGGAATGATAAAACTGGTCCATCAAATGATAATGGTACTACTGATGTAGAAGTATTTGATCGTATCTTCCACATTTTACCAACATTCTCAGCAAAATTATGGGGAGATATTAATGATTATTCAGTAGATGATTTAAATAAATTAACAGAAAAAATTAAATATGCACCAAATTCTAATCCAACATATGAAATCGAAACTGAAGGAAGTAAAGTATTAGACTACAACTTCAATAACGATAGAGGATTAGATAAATCAGGTAATGAATTCAATATGGTAGCTCAAGAAAATATTAGCTATGAAGAAGGTAAAAACCGTAATGCATTATCATTAAAAGGTGGAGCTAGTTATGTTGAAACACCACTAGAAGATTTAGGATTAAATTCTTATCTTGAATTCTGGGTAAAACGTGATAGTAATTCTGGTACTGATGAACAAATATTATTTGAATCAGAAAATGGTGCTATTAAGGCAGTTCAAAAAGATACTGGTAAACTTGGATTTACAAGAGAAGGTCGCGATTATTCATTTAATTATGAATTACCAAAAGATGAATGGGTAAAAATCAAATTAGAAACTAAATTTACAAGAACATTATTATATGTTAATGATGAATTTGTAGATGAATTATCTATTAGTGCTACAGGTGGAAAATGGGCAACATTGATTATTCCACTAGAACGTATCGGAAGTAAAACTAATGCATTTATTGGAGAAATCGATGATGTACAAGTTTCAAAAGAAGAAATAACTACAAAAGCTTATGCTACTTCTGAACAATCACAAGATAAAGCAAGTAACGCAATTGATGGTAATCCAGATACAATGTGGCATACTAAATGGGATGGTTCAGATGAATTACCTCAAAGCATTACTTTAGAATTAGCTAAAGCACGTGAAATTAAAGGATATAACTATTTACCAAGACAAAGTGGAACAAATGGATATATCACTAAATACAAAATTGAAGTAAGTACAGACGGTGAAGAATTCACTGAAGTTGCTGCAGGTGACTGGGCAAGAGATGCTGAATTAAAAACTGTTGAATTTGATTCTGTAAATGCTAAATATATTCGTTTAACAGCTCTTGAAGGTGTTGGAGGATTTGCAAGTGCTGCAGAAGTTTCTCCAATTTATACAACAGAAGAAGTTATTTTAAATACTAGAGCATTATCAGAATCTATGGAAGTTGCTGAAATTATCTTAGAAGATAGTTCTAGCTATACTCCTGAATCAGTTGCTGCGTTAAAAGAAGCATTAGAAGAAGCTCGTGAAGTATTAATGTCTGCTACTGATCAAGGAACAGTTGATGAAATGACTGCTAAACTTGATGCTGCTATTGAAGCAATGGAAGAAGTAGAAGTTGTTGAAGCAGATAAAACAGCATTAAAGATCGCTATTGATTTAGCTAATGCAATTACTGAAGATGATTTAAAAAATGTTATCCCAGTAGTAGTAGAAGAATTTAAAGCAGCTAGAGATGAAGCTAATGCAGTTTACAATAATGCAAGTGCAACTCAAGATGAAGTAAATGCAGCATTTGATAGACTTGCAAGTGTAATGCAAAAATTAGAATTCTATGTAGGAGATAAAACAGCATTAAAAGCATTTATAGATAAAGTTAGTGATTTAGATTCAACTAAATATACTCAAACTACATGGACACAATTTAATGATGCATTAACAGCAGCAAATGGTGTATATGAAGATAAAAATGCAATGCAACCAGAAGTAAATGAAGCATATACTAATTTAGTAACAGCATTCTTGAACTTAAGATTAATTCCAGATAAAAGTTTATTAGGAGAATTAATCAATCAAGCAAGTAAATTAAATAGTGCTAATTATACAAAAGCATCATTTGATGGATTAACAAAAGCATTAGATGAAGCAAAAGTAGTATTTGATAATCCAGATGCAACACAAGAAGAAGTAGATAATGCAAAAGATGTTTTAGCCAAAGCTCTTGCTGGATTACAAACAGTAACAACTGATAGTACAGTAAAAACACCAGTAAGTAACGGTGATACAACTGCAAGTGTTAAAACTGGAGATGAAAGCTTAGCTGGAATGTTAGCAGGTCTTGCATTATTAAGCGTAGCTGGATATGCAGTATTAAGAAGAAAAGAAAATTAAAATAGCATAAAAGAAGCTGTAACAATATGAGTTGTGAAAACAGCTTCTTTTCATTATTAAGATTGATTTGAAAAAATTGTAATAAAGTTAAATTAAGTGGTCTATAAAAATATTATTTTATAGATCATTTTTATGTATGATAGAAAAAGAAATATAAATGTTGAGTATTATTAATATATGGTAAAGAAAGGGTAAATTTTTCGAAAATAATTATACATTTTTTTTATCTACAAAAATTTTTTTGTATTGTTAAAATATAAAGTGTACATTCAATTGTATAATATACTATAGAAAGAAGGGAAAGAGTTATGAAAAAAGGCAGAGGTATATTGTCAGGACTGTTAGCTGCTACAATGGTTATGACGATGATTACACCTGCTAAGGCAGTAAATCTTAATGCGTCAGATGATGAGTTAAAAATCGCATCTTACAATATTGCTGCTAAAGGAAATAGTACTCAAGCAATTGGGCAATTACTTAAGGATGAAGCTATTGACATTGTAGGATTCCAAGAAGTAGATAAAAATACTGGTCGTAATCCTAAAGACATGTTAAAAGAAATTGCAGATGAAGCGGGATATGATTACTATTTCCGTAAAAACATTGATTATTCTGGTGGAGAATATGGAATCGGGATGGCAGCAAATGGCGATTTAACTGATGAAACTGGTGCGGATTTAGAATCAGGAGGCTATGAAGGTCGTGGATGGCAACGAGCTCAAATAAATATTGGGGATAAAACAGTTGCTGTTTATAACACACACCTTACTTGGGAAGATCAAAATGTTCGTAAGGAACAAATGGAAGATGTTTTAGAAGTAATGAACGCAGATGAAACTGAATACAAAGTTCTTACTGGTGATTTTAATGCCCAAGAAAGTAATGATGAATTTGATGTTTATTTGAAAGATTACAATATTGCAAATGGTAAAGATGGTAAGTGGTTAGATACATATATTCCATTTGATGCAACTATGAAAACAAATGCTATTGATAATATTATTACTACACGTAATATTGAAATTAAAGAAGTAGAAGCATTTGAAGCTGATGGAATTGGTTCTGATCATCGAATTCTTGTAACTACTTGTGAATTATTAGATGAAGAACAACCATCTACACAATTATTAGATAAACAAATAAAAAAAGCTGAAGATTTATTAGAAATGACAGATCGTTATACTAAAGAATCTTTAGATGCTTTAAAAGAAATTGTTGAAAAAGCAAAAGATGTTGATAAAAACAATCAAGAAGAAATAAATAAAGCTGTTGATGAAATTAATGAAGGCATTGATAGTTTAAGAAGATTACCTGTTGAACCAAGTGATCCAGTAGCATGGTGGGATTTTGATGGTGATGAACCAATCAAAGATAAAACTGGACGCGGAAATGATGGTGTAGAACAAGGTACAGTATCATATGTTCCAGGTTTAGAAAATTTAGGAAATGCTTTGTCTACTAAAGATGGATATGTTTCAGTAGCTAAAGTAACAGATGATTTAAACTTAGGTACTCAAGATTATTCTGTTGGTTTCTGGTATAAAGCATCAAATCCAGGAACATGGTCAGCAGTTCTTGGAGATAAAAACTGGGATAGTGGAGCTAATCCTGGGGTTGCAGTTGTTCAAGGACAAGGGCAATTCTATACAACTTATGCTGCAAATGGACATGGTCAACAAGAAAATATTGTTAGTGGTACTGCCAGCAAAGTTTATGATAATAAATGGCACTATATTGCAGCTGTTTTAGATCGTGATGGAGATAGTATGCTTTATGTAGATGGTAAGATGATCGCTTCTACATCTATTGCTTCTACAGCAAATATGGATGCTACTGTACCTAATCCATTTAATATTGGAGCAGATGGTAATGGTGGTTATCGTATTGATTCTCTTATTGACGATGTAAAAGTATATCGCAATGTTTTATCACCTGAAGAAATTGAAGATGAATATTTACGTAACTGTGATAAAACAGAAATAGAAATGAATGAATTAGTTGAAAAAACAGAAGAATATTTAAAGGATTTAGTTATTGATCCAAATGAGGTAAAAGTATTACCTACATTTGAATCAGAAGATGGTAAATTTATTTCTAAAATCTTCTGTAGTGAAAATGATATTGTTATTGATGATAAAGGAAATGTTTTAAGACAACCAATCGTTGATAAAGAAGTACAAATAACATACATCGTTCAAGAAAATAAAGCAGATGTCGCTTATGATGAAGGTACAATGATTGAAAATAAATGGATCACTGTTAAAGGTAAAGACGTAACTGGGGATAATGAAAAACCAGAAGTTGTACCATCTATGCAAGAATGGTGTGGTAATGACAGTGGAAAATTTGCATTTAGTGAAAGTAGTAGAATCGTTGTTCCAGAAGAATATATGGATGAATTAGGTGATGCTGCTAAAATAACTAAAAGTGATATTAAAGAAATGTTTGGATATACTGTAGAAATAGTTTCTGATGAACCTAAAACAGGAGACCTTGTATTAACTTTTGAAGATGGTGATGAAACTTTAGGAGAACAAGGGTATATATTAGAAATTGGTAATTATGTTACAATTAAAGCAACAGCATATCGTGGTGCATTCTTTGGTACAAGAAGTTTACTTCAAGGAATGTTAACTTCAAAAGATGGTACAATTGCTTATGGTACAGCAGTTGATTATCCAAACTATCCAGTTCGTAAATTTATGTTAGATGTTGGACGTAAATATTTCCCAATGTGGTATTTAGAAGATTTAGTTAAATATGCTTCATGGTTAAAATTAACAGATTTCCAATGCCATATTAGTGAAGATACATTTAATAGTTATTCTGCATTCCGTTTGGAATCAGATATTCCTCATTTAACAAGTACAGATGGATATTATACAAAAGAAGAATATCGTAATTTCCAAGATCATGCACAAAATTATGGGGTTCGTGTAATTACTGAAATTGATGGACCTGCACATTCTCGTCGTTTTATTGAATTAAGTAAATATGAAGATACTCCAGATGAATATCGAGATATTGGATTAGATGAAACTCATCTTAATTTAAGTGAAGAAGGCGGAGCACGTCAACGTGTCTTCAATTTAATGGATGATATTTTAGAAGAATATTTAGGTGGAGATGATCCAGTCATCACTACAGATGCATTTAATATTGGTATGGATGAGTATTTTGGTGATCAAAATGATTTACGTGCATATGCAGTTCATATGTATGATAAAGTAGTTAATGAATATGGAAAAACATGTTTTGCATGGGATTCTAATGCTTCACTTGCAAATGATCAATATCCAAAAGAAATGTATCCAATGGATGATATTGTAATTGATTATTGGAAATGGGAAGAAGTTTCTGGCGGTGTTAAAGCCTTAATGGATCAAGGTTATAAGGTTGTTAATGGTGATCATCGTTGGTATATCGTACCAGGAGCTCAAATTGGTTTCTATGATTATGCAAATGAAGAACGTTTGTTTAATGAATTAAGTGCTGGAAATATGGTTGGATGGTACGGTAATGGTACTATTTTCCCAGAAGGTCATCCAAATATTGTTGGTGGTACAATGTTATTATGGAATGACCGTGGTATGTTTGCAGGATATACAGTTAATGATATTTTTGCAAGACAACGATCTCAATATCCATACTTAGCTGAAAGATATTGGTATGGACGTGATAAGTCTGAAACTTTTGAAGAATTTAAAGAAAAACTTGAAACAATTGAAGTTGGTCCAGGTTTAACTAACTTATATAAAGATATTGATTCTGAAGGTGAAGTTGTTTATAAATTCGACATGGAAGAATTAAAGGATAACGAAATAAAAGATACATCTGGAAATGGTTATGATGCGACTGTAACAGGTGCAAAATTAACAGATGGTCCTAATGGTAAACAACTTACATTTGATGGAAATGGTTATATTGAAGCTGAGCATAAAGCTTTAAAATGGCCATATACAGCAGTATTTGATTTAACGATTGATGAAAATCAAACAGGTGATATTGTTTTATTTGAAGAACAAATGCCTGAACAGGAATGTGTTAAAGTCGATGGTAATACTACTGGTCAAGAAAAACGTGTTATTGTTTTAAAAGAACAAGCAGATGGAACATATCGTTTAACATATTCACGTGAGAACTTTAATTTTGAACATAATTTTACATTTAAAAAGGGTCAACCTTATCGTATCGCTTTTGCTTCTGATGAATCAAAACCAACTGGTGGAGAATATGATAAATGGAATCAACCAAATACATTATATGTAAATGGTAAGCTAGTATCTACTTTACAAGGTCCATCAAAACCAGCTGATTTCAATGGAACATGGTGGGTAGATTCGCCATCGATGAATATGCCATTAGAAAAAATTGGACAAAATTTAGTAGGAAGTATTGATAATTTCCAATTATATAACCGTTTATTAACAGAAGAAGAAATTGCTGAATTAGGTGGTTTTGAAGGTGAAGAACCAGAACCTGGAAATGATAATCTAGCATTAAATAAACCAACAACTGCTTCAAGTGCAAAATTAAGTAGCCAAGAAGCAAAATATGCAACAGATGGAAATAAAGATACACGTTGGGGATCAAATTATAACAGTAGTGTAAATGATCCATTTGATAAAGTTGAGTGGTTATGTATTGATTTACAAGATACATATTCTTTAGGTAATGTTAAATTATATTGGCAAGATGCATATGCAAAAGGATATACAGTTCAAGTTTCTGATGATGGTGAAAATTTCAAAGATGTATTAAAAATAACTGATGGTAATGGTGGAGAAGATGTTTTAGATTTAGCCGGAGTTAGTGGAAGATATATTCGTATTTATTGTACAGAAGCAGTTCCAAGTAATGATAGTTGGAAATGGAATTATGGATATTCACTATTTGAAGTAGAAGTTTATGAACATGTAAGTGAAGATTATACAGTTACAGTAGATGTTGATGGAACACAATCACAAATTAAAGTAAGTAAAGATGAAGGTAAACTTGGTGATAAAATGCCAGAAACACCTGTAAAAGATGGTTATGTATTTAAAGAGTGGAATACTAAACCTGATGGTACAGGAGAAGTAGTAACTGCTGATACACCAATTACTGGTGATATTACAATTTATGCTATTTTTGAAAAAGTAGCTCCTGTAGATAAAACCGCATTAAAGATTGCACTTGATCTAGCTAATGCAATTACTGATAAAGATTTAAAAGATGTAATTCCAGCAGTAGCTAATGAATTCAAAGCTGCAAGAGACAAAGCTAATGAAGTTTACAATGATGCTAGTGCTTCGCAAGTTGAAGTAAATAATGCATTTGACAGACTTGCTAAAGCTATGCATATGTTAGACTTTAAACAAGGTGATAAAACAGCATTAAAAGCATTCATCGATAAAGTTACAGGATTAGATTCATCTAAATATACTCAAACTACATGGGCAGCATTTAAAGCAGAATTAGATGAAGCAAATGCAGTATATAACGATGAAAATGCAATGCAAGAAGAAGTAAATACAGCTTACAGTGAATTAGTAACAGCATTCTTGAATTTAAGATTAATTCCAGATAAGAGCTTATTAGAAGATTTAATCAATCAAGCAAATGGATTAAACGTAGCAAACTATACAAAAGCATCATTTGATGGATTAACAAAAGCATTAAATGAAGCAAAAGTAGTATTTGAAAATCCAAATGCTTCGCAAGTTGAAGTAGATAATGCAAAAGATGTTCTAGCCAAAGCAATCGCAGGATTACAAACAGTAACAACTGATAATACAGTAAATAACGGTGATACAACTGCAAGTGTAAAAACTGGAGATGAAAGCTTAACTGGAATGTTTGCAGGACTTGCATTATTAAGTGTAGCTGGATATACAGTACTTAGAAAAAAAGAAGATTAATATTGAAAAGACGTTTATTTTCTTAAGAAATTAAGCGTCTTTTTTTAAATTTATAATATTGTCTGAATGTAAAATTTGTGGTATTATTTTTGCAGAAAATACTAAGTTTAGGGGAAATGAAGTATGGCAAGAGAAGTAACGAGTAGAATGAATCGAATTATTGAATTACTTATTACATCAAAATGTCGAAATTTGAAAGAAATTGCCGATGTATTGGGAATAACCCTTCGCCAAGTTAGATATGATATTGATCGAATTAACAGTAATTTTGTTAATGATCATATTTTGATGATTGAAACTGATAACAAAGGACTTATTATTATTAATGACATGGAGAAGTTAAAAAAGTTTCATCTTGCACAGGAAAAAGAGTTTAAATGTTCTAGGGAACAAAGAATAATTTTGTTAACAAATGTGATTGCTTTTGATATTGAGGCTTTGAATTTAAATGAAATCTCAAAAAAAGTTAATGTTACTAGAGTGACGATTAAAAACGATTTAAATGAGGTAAAAAGTATATTGTCTAAATATAATTTAAAGCTAGTTTATATAAATCGTTTTTATTTAATTGGAGATGCTGAGGATATTTTTGAATTTCGCTTAAATGTGCTTAGAAGTATAGAATATTCTTTGTATAAAGATCATTTTGAAAAAATAGAAAATTTAATTACAGAATATATTACCAAGGTTTTTCCAAATCGTCGATTACGTGAGATTATTCCTATTATCACGAATTTTGTTAAAGCTAATAATATTTTAATCAAGGATAGTGATTTGTATTGGTTGATTATAAATATATTATTAGTATTATGGTATATATATATGGAAATTGAGATTCCTAATGATAAACATCGTAATGTGACTGTATTACCATTCGATTATAGTGAATTGTTTAGTGGTTTAGAAGATTTTATTGGAGTGGCTATATCAAATGATAATCGAATAAAAATAATGAAAATTATTTCTAGTGTCAGTAATCAAGATATTTTAGAAACTGAAAATTTTAATCGTAAAGTAGTTCAATACATATTTAATTTAATTAAAAGATTTCCAGAAAAATATCGTAATATTTTTATTAGCGATGGAATGCTACTATCAGGATTATATGCACATTTAAATTGTTGTTTAAAGAAAATAGATGCACTAGTTGATATAGCTGAAATAAATGTATACCCAATAGAATTAGATGAATCTTTAAATAAAATTATTGAAACATATTGTAATGAAGAAATTGAGATAATAAATTTATCTAATGATAAAGATAAAGAATTGTTGAAATTACATTTTGCATCTAGTTTGTATCGTCATAATTGCAATATGACAAAGAGAGTAATGTTGATTAGTGGAGCATCTAAATTTGCTAAAAAGCGATTAAAAATGGTTTTAGAATCACTTTTTGAAGTATCTGTTAAAGATGTTATTTCAAAATATGAGATACCATTTTATGAAGATTGGCAAGATATTGATATAATTTTATTTACTGAAAGCATCCCTAAATATTTTAATAAAAATATTCCGATGGCAAGAATTAAACTTATTTTAGATAATGATGATATTAGTATATTGAATAAATTAGAAATTTATCCTAAAGAACGTAGTATAGATTTACATGAATTGTATTTGGAGTTAAATTTCTTAAAACATGATGATCAAATAGCAGTTATTGATGTAGTAAGTAAATTTTTAGAAGAACATATGGTTGTTATAAAAAATAAATTAAAAAGTATGGCAGATTATACAGTCAAAATTGTTAATAACATTGATCTTGATAAAAGTTATATTCAATTAGATGATCGAATAATTGTATTATTTCAAAAAACTGATTATAATTGTGTAGAGGTAATGGTAGATCGTAATGTTGATAGTGGTGTTATTAAAATTAAGGCTAATTCACCAGTATCATTATTATTTATATTATTTGATTGTTATAAAAAGTTTAGTGAAGATGGAGCGTTTACTTTAAGTGATAACAAGATTATATCGTTATTACACAGATAATAAATATAGATCATTATCTTATTAATAGGGCAATATTATAGGGAAACTTAACATATGTTAGGTTTCCTTTTAAAGTATCATGATATTAAAAAATTCATAGATACTTTTTTTATGAAAAAAAACGGAAAATAATTATACATTTTTTTTAACTGTAAAAATTAATATGCTGTTGTTAAAATAATATATATAAGGCTGATTAAATAGAAAGGAGGAAAGGTTATAAATTTAATAAGCCTAAAAAAGAAAGGACGGAAAGTATGGGAGTACTAAGCAAAATTTGTAATAAAAAATCATTGCGCGCTTCAATGGCTTTGGCATTAGCTGCTGCAATGCCACTTGCTTCTGTTGTTTCTCCGTTAAAAACAGTTAATGCAGCAGAGGAACCTGCTAGTTTGGAACGACAATTAATACCTCTTCCAGTAGACTATGAGGTAACGCAAGACAAATTTACAATCAGTGAAGACACAAGTATTTATGTCGAAGGTTTGGATGATGAACAAACTGATGAATTATATGAAAATGTTGGGGAATATCTTGCCAGCAAGCTTAGACCTTCTACAGGATATGAACTTCCTCTTATCAAAGGGGACAATGAAGGAACTGGAAATATCGCTATCGTAATTTCAGATTCAGAAAGCAATTTAGGTGAAGAAGGTTATAAAATCAATACAACTGTAGATGGTTTGACTGTTACAGCAAATCAACCTGCTGGAGCATTTAGAGCTGTTCAAACTGTAAGACAGCTTTTACCAGCTGATATTGAAAAAAGAGAATTAGTAGAAGGTGTATCTTGGGATATTCCATGTTCAAATATCGATGATAAACCTGAATATGAATATCGTGGATCACATCTTGATGTGACAAGACACTTCTTTTCAGTAGAAGATGTAAAACGCTATATCGATAATATGGCACAATATAAAATGAACAAATTACATCTTCATTTAAGTGATGACCAGGGATGGCGTCTAGAAATCAAAGGCAGCATGTACGGTGAAGATTTATCAAAATTAAATACAATTGGAGCTCAAACTTCAACAAGTATCAATGGAATCAAAGCCGGACAATATACACAGGAAGACTATAAAGAACTTGTAGCATATGCTGCAGATAGATATGTAGAAATCATTCCAGAATTCGATATGCCAGGACATTCATGGGCAGCATTAGTATCATTGAATTTCTTGAACAGTACAGAAGATGGAAAACCACATTCAGGAAACTATGACAATACTAAGCCATACGAAGGAATCGATGTCGGATTTTCAACATTTGAATGTCATAATGAAAAAACATATGAATTCATAGATGAAGTATTCAGACAGGTATCAGAAATCTCACCATCAAAATATATCCATATTGGAGGAGATGAAGCACATTCAACATCATCAGAAGATTATGCATATTTCATGAACAGAGTAACAGAAATAGCCCAAAAATATGGAAAGACACCAATTGGATGGCAAAACTATGACGGTGTAGTAGAAGATAAAGAAGGAACAGTAACACAGTTCTGGTCAACAGGAAATGCTAAATTGATGGATGGTATCAAATATGTAGTTTCACCAGCAGACTATGCATATATGGATATGAAGTATGATAGTGATTGTCCACTTGGATTACAATGGGCAGGATACAATTCAATCGAAGATACATATAGCTGGGATCCAACAAACTATGGAGATAAAGAAAATATTGTTGGAATAGAAGCATGCTTATGGTCAGAAACATTAGCAAACAATGATCATTTAGACTATATGGCATATCCAAAAATCTTAAGCCATGCAGAAATAGGATGGACACCAAAGGAATTAAGAAGCTGGGATACATATAAACCAAGATTAATAGCTCATGGAGAAAGATTAGAAAACCAGGGAATCAAATTCAATAAAGATGAAGACATCTGGGAAGTACCATATGAACCAGTAAATGGAATTTGGAACTTAGATGAAGGTAAAGGTAATACAATTACTGATACAGAAGGTAAGTATATAGGAACACTTCAAGGGGAAGTAAGCTGGATTGATGGTGTCAAAGGAAGTGCACTTGATTTCAATGGAAATGGTTATGTAGATTTAAATATTAAAGATTTAAAAGGTGATTGGTCAATTGGAATGTGGGTAAATCGTGGAGAAGCCACAGGAAATAATGCAGCTTTAATTTCAGGAAATGAAGGAGAAATCAAACTAGAACAATACAACAATACAAAGAAAGTTGGTATTACTAAGTTTGGTGAAACTGATGCAACATTTAATTACACAGCACCAATTGATGAATGGGTACATTTAACATTTGTAAGTGATGATAATGGAACAACACTATATGTAAATGGTGAATACCAAGATCATCTAGATTTAACAATCAAAGGACCAGTAGGAAGATTAGGTGCAAATGCAAAAGCTGGATTAGCTGACAGTGGAAATATGGTAGGATCAATGGATGAAGTAAGTATTTACAATCGAGCTTTAACTGCAGATGAAGTAAAAGAACTTGCTAAACTACCAGAAGTTGATAGCGATAAAACAGCATTAAAGATTGCAGTAGATTTAGCTAATGCAATTACTGATGAAGATTTAGCTAATGTTGTAAAAGCAGTAGCTGATGAATTCAAAGCTGCAAGAGATGAAGCTAATGCTATTTACAATGATGCTAGTGCAACTCAAGATGAAGTAAATGCAGCATTTGATCGACTTGCTAGTGCAATGCATATGTTAGACTTTGTAAAAGGTGACAAAACAGCATTAAAAGCATTTATCGATGATGTTACAGGATTAGATTCAAGTAAATATTCAACAGATACATGGGCAGCATTTGATAAAGAATTAACTGAAGCAAATGCAGTATATAACGATGAAAATGCAATGCAAGAAGAAGTAAATACAGCTTACAGTGAATTAGTAACAGCATTCTTGAACTTAAGATTGATTCCAGATAAGAGTTTATTAGAAGAATTAATCAATCAAGCAGAAGGATTAGATAGTGCAAATTATATAAAAGCATCATTTGATGGATTAACAAAAGCATTAAATGAAGCAAAAGTAGTATTTGAAAATCCAAATGCTTCGCAAGTTGAAGTAGATAATGCAAAAGCTACATTAGAAAAAGCAATTGCAGGATTACAAGCTAATCCAAGTACACCATCAAATGTAGATAACACAGTAAAAACACCAGTAAATAATGGTGATACAACTGCAAGTGTTAAAACAGGTGATAGTGCCAATATTTCAGGAATGATGTTAGTTTTAGGCGGATGTGCAACAGTTGCATTATTAGCGAGAAAACATAAAAGTGATTGTTAGTAAAATAGCCTGAAAATTATTTCAGGCTATTTTGAAATATTAGGTATAGGAGATTAAAACAAAGATGAAAAGTAAAAAGTGGTTTGGAAAATTACTTTTATCTGGTGCAGTTACTGTATCTTGTGTTTTTAGTAACGGAATAATTATAAATGCAGCAGGTAATAGAGTTAATTTTGCATTAGATAAACCAGCAACAGGTAGTTATCAAGATAGTGCTAGTCACGGGCCAGAAAAAGCTTTTGATGGAGATTTATCTACACGTTGGGGTACTGATCCGTATGGAAGTAATCAATGGGTACGTGTTGATTTAGAAAAAAATTATGATTTTGATGAATTCTTAGTTGCTGCTGAAAATAGTGATGCGCAAAAAATTAGACAATTTAAAATTGAAGGGTCTAATAATGATACAGATTATAATTTAATTTATCAATCTGAAGATAATCCAAATGGGTTTGATTTGAATTATCGAGTCAAATTAGATAATTCGGTTAATTATCGTTATGTTAGAATAACTGTGCAAAGCTTGATTTCTGGAGCATATCCTAGTGTTTCATTAAGAGAGTTTGAAGTTATTGGTAATGAAGAAGAAAGAATTAGCAATGTTAAAGAAGCATTAGACAAAGTTAGTGTAGCTGATAAAATTTATCGCGATTTTACTATTCCATTAGAAGATAAGGGATTAGGTGTTGAATTGGCATGGACTAGTTCTTCTGATGCTTTAGTTATTGATGGTGATCGTGTAAAAATAAATGTAGGAAATGAAATTGAATATGCTACTTTAACAGTTGTTGGTTCTAAAGATGGATATAGTCAAGAAAAAACATTTGATGTTCAAGTAGTACCATTAAAATCAGGTGATTACAACATTTATCCTGTTCCTCATACTATGAATTATAGTGATGGTTCTTTGCAAATAATGGAAAATATTAATATTGTTAAGAGTGGTAATGTTGATGATTATGTAATTAATTATTTAACAAATGCTTTGAATGGTTATCAATTAAATGTTTCTGTTAGTGATGAAAAGAATGATGAAGCTACTAATATTTATTTAGGTATTGATGGTCAAGATGATTTAATTAATAGTTATTTTGATGGTGTTGATTTAAGTGAAATTAGTGGTGTTGAAGAAGCTTATGCAATAAAGGTATCTGGTGATGATAATGTTGCAGCTATCTTGGGAAATGATTATTCAGGATTATTTAATGGTGTATTTACTTTAAAACAAATGATGGATTCTTCAAATGCTGCATTAAAAGATGTAACTATTGTTGATGCACCAGATACTAAGTTTAGAGGTATTGTAGAAGGGTTCTATGGTCAATATAGTCATAAAGAACGTATGGATTTATTGGAATTCATGGGACCATTAAAAATGAATACTTATATTTATGGTGCTAAGTTTGATGAATATCATAGAAGTAAATGGCGTGAACCTTATCCAGAAGCTCAAATCAATGAATTAGCAGAATTAGTTAATCAAGGTAAAAACTATAATGTTGAAGTAGTTTGGGCAGCTCATGTTGGTGGTAATATTAATATGTCATCTGAAGATGATTTTAATGCTTTAATAAATAAATTTGATCAATTATACAGTATTGGTGTTCGTCAGTTTGCGTTATTCTATGATGATGCTGCTACAGATAATACTCATTTAGTTGAATTTATTAATCGTGTTAATCGTGAATATATTCATCAACGTGAAGGTGTAAAAGATTTGATTATGTGTCCTGAACAATATTGTAAAACACGTGTTTCTGGAGATTATTTAGATCGTTTAGCTGGTTTTGATGAAGATGTTCAAATTATGTGGACTGGAGATAGTGTTATTTCAGAAATTTCTCCAGAAATGATGGAATATATTGAAAATAGAATTAAAAGACCTGCATATATTTGGTGGAATTATCCTGTAAATGACTTAGGAATGGGAGATCAATTATTAGTTGGTGAAACAGTTGGATTAAGTACTGAAATGAATAAAATGAATGGACTTGTTTCTAATCCAATGTTACAAGCTCAAGCTTCTAAATTCTCTTTATTTAGTATTGCTGATTATGGATGGAATATTAGTGGATTTGATCGCCATAAGAGTTGGGATAATGCGGTTGATTATATTATCCCAGAAAAAGAATATGCTGATGCTTTCAAGATTTTTGCGGCTAATAATAATCAATCGGTAGCAGAATTAAAAGATAATGCAGTTGAATCTGAATATTTAATGGATGAAATTAAATCATTAGAAGAAGATCTATATTTAGGTTTTGATATTAGTGAAAGTGGAAATGCTTTATTAAATGAATTTGTTAAGATTCAAGAAGCTTGTGAATTATTAAAAGGATATACAAAAAATACTGATTTAATTAGTCAGATCTCACCATGGCTTGATAATTTAATTGAAGTAAGTAAAGCAGGACAAATAGTTTTAAATAATTTACTTTATATTAATGAAAATGGTTTAGATAGTAGTGAAGCTATTGACACAGTTCTAAAAAATTATCAAGCATGTCAAGATCAATTAAATAAACTTTCTAGTAAATATTCTGGAAGAAGAGAGTTATTACCATTTATTAAAGAAACTCAAAAATTGATTAGTGATGAATTAGCAAGAAAAGTTGGTGCAGTTGATAAAGTAACTACAATTACTAATTATCGTGATGGAAGTTATTTAAGAATGGATTTAGCTGATATGATTGATGGAGATATAAATTCTGCAGTTACTTTAAGTTCAAATGAAAAATCTGGAGATTGGTATGGTATTGACTTGGGTAAAGTTACAGAAATTAATACTCTTGAAATTTTAGTTGGTAAAAACGCTGAAGATACTAATGTTGCTAAAGAATATAAAGTTCAAATTTCTAATGATGGTTATACATGGCAAGATATAGAAATAGAAAACCATAATAACAAAATTACTAATGTTAATAAAGAATCAGCTCGTTTTGTTCGTTATTATGTAGAAGAAGGTTGTGGTGCTAGCACACAAGTTCGTGAATTTACTGTAAATCGTAGTGATAAAGTTGTATATACTAATGCAAGTGAATATTCTAAATTGAGTGTTAATGAAGATGAAAATGTTTATTCTCTTGGTACAATTGACAATTTTAGCTTAGATAGTGGAGAATACATTGGTATCAAATTTAAAACTGCTAAAGAATATAGTAATATTTTAGTTAATGATGAATTGGAGGGATTAACATTAGAATACTCTACAGATGGAGTTAATTGGACTAATTATGAAGGTGGTAACTATGTAGCTAGATATGTTCGTTTAATTAATGAAAGTGATACAACATTTACTGGTAAGTTTGATTATTTAAAAGTTGTAGGTCCAGAAATGTATACGCCTGAAAGAATAAGTGTAACTCCAAGTTCAGGATTAGTAACATGGTCTGGTTCTGCTAATGATATAGCTGATGGAAATCGTGATACTTATCACTGGACAAGAGATCAAAAAGACGGTAATTATTATCTTCTTGATTTGCAAGAAGAAATGCCTATTAGAGATGTTAATGTTGTAATGATTAGTGGAGATGTAATGATTTCTGGTATTGTTGAAATTTCAAGTGATGGAGAAGCTTGGGAAAAAATTGGAGATATTGGAAATAATTCAGAAAATTTAATTCAAGTTGAAGGAAAAACAGGTCGTTATGTTAAAGTAACAGTTACATCTAATTCTAGTACATGGTTAAAAATTAATGAAGTTGAAATTAATAAAGTATCTAATGAAGTAGAAATACCAGTAATTGAAAATAAAGATGCAGTTAATGTATATGATCAAAATATTGATACTAAATATGTAGCTAGTCAAGTAGGCGAAATTGTTTACAATAACATTAACACACCTTATGCAACTAATATTCATATATTAAAAGACGATCATTCAACAGTTAAAGTTGAAGGGTTATTTAATGATGAATGGAAAGAACTTGTTACAAGCAATGAAGCATTTATAAATGCAGATTTTAAAGAATTAGGAGAAGCTTCTAAGTTTAGAATTTCATGGGATGGTAGCGATGAAGTTACTATTTATGAAATTGGAACTACTAAAGCAGAATCTGAAATTCAAGAAATTGATAAAACAGCATTAAAGATTGCAATAGATTTAGCTAATGCAATTACTGATAAAGATTTAGCTGATGTTGTAAAAGCAGTAGCTGATGAATTCATTGCAGCAAGAGATGAGGCTAATACTATTTACAATGATGCTAGTGCAACTCAAGAACAAGTAAATAATGCATTTGACAGACTTGCTAGTGTTATGCATATGTTAGACTTTGTAAAGGGTGATAAAACAGCATTAAAAGCATTTATTGATAAAGTTAGTGGATTAGAAGCTGATAAATATACAACAGATACATGGGCTGCATTTGATAAAGAATTAGATGAAGCAAAAGCTGTATATAACGATGATAATGCAATGCAAGAAGAAGTAAATAGTGCATACAGTGAATTAGTAACAGCATTCTTGAATTTAAGATTAATTCCAGATAAGAGTCTATTAGAAGAATTAATCAATCAAGCAAATGGATTAAATAGTGCAAATTATACAAAAGCATCATTTGATGGATTAACAAAAGCATTAAATGAAGCAAAAGTAGTATTTGATAATCCAAATGCAACTCAAAAAGAAGTAAATAATGCAAAAGCTATATTAGAAAAAGCAATTGCCGGATTACAAGCTAATCCAAGTACACCATCAAATGTAGATAGCACAGTAAAAACACCAGTAAATAATGGTGATACAACTGCAAGTGTAAAAACAGGTGATGATGCACTAGTAGGAACATTAGCAGGACTAGCATTATTAAGTATTGCAGGAGCTAAAGTTCTTAGAAAAAAAGAAGATTAAAAGAAAATGTCTGAGATAATTTAGATATCTCAGACATTTTTAATATATTGATTAAAGATAGTAAATGGGTGCTATATAAGATGAAAAATAATGTTTATTAGTGTAAATAATTGGAAGAATGTAATATTTTGTTTTAGTTTATATTATTGAAATATGAATAATCTGTATATTTTGATAATATAGAATTTATAATAAAAGGTCTATTATTATAATAGACCAAAATTGAAATATTAGTATTGTTTGAATTGTTTTTATTAAATAATTTATTGGCTAATATAGGAATTGAAATTATCTTTAGTTTATTTTAAGTTTTTAATTATAAAATAAATCATGTAGATAAAAGTATATAGATTAGCTTACATTTTATTATTTATCACCATGTTTACTAGCAATATAATTTACATAATCATTTATTGAGTTATATTTAGCTTTAGATTCTTGAATTGTTTTGGGTAGAAGAATATATGATTTTTCTTCTTTACGAATAGCATCTAGCCTTAATGGTTTATTTGTATAACCAAGAATATAATCAGCAGAAACATTAAAATATTCTACTAATGCACGTAATGTTTTAACACTAGGATCTCTTGTTCCTTGTTCGTATGCAACAATTGTTCTTTTACTAACACCGATTATTTTACATAACTCTTCTCTAGTTAAATTACACTCACATCTTAAATATGAGATTCTTTCACCTGTTATATTAGACACTATATCACCCCTTTTTATGTATTATAGGATAATATTTATTTAAAATTAGAATTATACACAAAATAGAGATTAAAATATTTTAATTGACACAATAGGTGATACTCTAGGATATTTCATAAAAGAAGTTAATTTAACTTCTTTTATGAAAGTGAGTATTTGTAGGTGTAATATATGTCGATATATTTTAGTATATTTTATTTTTACTAAGATGTGTGTGCATTTTAGAAATTATTTATTACTATAGACTATTTTATTTATAAAAGAAAGCTTAACGCTTTTTTTAAATTATGCTATACTGTAACTTATAAATTATTAATGATTAAAAGGGGGATGATAAAATGAGTTGGCAAGATAAATTGCGTAAAGTTGAGCCATATGTAGCTGGGGAGCAACCAAAGATCGTAAATATGATTAAATTAAATACTAATGAAAATCCATATGGTCCAAGTGATAAAATTATAGATGTGATTAAAGAAATTGATATTAATAAATTAAGACTGTATCCAAATAGTGATGCAACAGATTTAAGGGCAGCATTAGCTAAATATTATGATTTAGATGAAAATCAGGTGTTTATAGGTAATGGTTCTGATGAAGTGTTAGCTTTAACTTTTTTAACTTTTTTTAATGGTAATGAACCAGTATTGTTTCCAGATATTACATATTCTTTTTATCCAGTGTATTGTGATTTATATCAAATGAATTATCAATTAGTAAAGTTAGATGATGATTTTAAAATAAACGTTAATGATTTTATGCAGCCAAATAGTGGGATTATTTTTCCTAATCCTAATGCTCCAACTGGTGTATTGGTTGATTTAGATTTTATCGAGACAGTATTAAAAAATAATCCTAATAGTATTGTAGTAGTTGATGAAGCGTATATTGATTTTGGGGGAACTAGTTGTGTACCTTTGATTGATAAATATGATAATTTAATAGTAGTTCAAACATTCTCTAAATCTCGATCATTAGCGGGAATTCGTTTAGGGGTAGCTTTAGGAAGTAAAGAGGCAATTAGTCATTTATATGACGTTAAAAATTCATTTAACTCATATCCAATTGACTATATAACTCAGCAGATTGCTTTAGCTAGTATTTTAGATGATCAAGATACTAAAAATAAATGCTCTAAAATTATTGAAACAAGAGAATTTACAAAAACTAAATTAAAGGAATTAGGATTTAAAGTTACTGATAGTTATGCAAATTTTGTTTTTGCAAGACATTCTGAAATTGATGGTAAAGAATTGTTTTTGGCACTTAGAAAAAAAGGGATTATTGTACGTCATTGGAATAAAGAAAGAATAGATCAATATTTACGTATTTCAATTGGAACAATGGAACAAATGAAAATCATGTTGGAATTTTTAAGTGAATATATTGAAAAGAGGTCGTAAATGACCTCTAAATTTTTTTATATGTTAATTTTAAGTTTCTAATAAATACATAGTTATTTGAAGTAGATAATTCTTCATTATAACAATAATCATCAAATACGATATTTTTTAAATCATCTAATGAAGTAATTTTATGCTTAACCATCGTTTCTAACATCTTACCTCTTGCTTGTTTTACATACATTGCATTTCTTGTTAGTTTACCAGCTTTATCTTGAACAAAATCAATATTAATTAAATTAGGATGATTAATCATCTTAGAAAATTCTTTAGATGCAAGAGAGATAATATAGTCTTCATCTTTAAAATATTCATCAATTTCTAATTGCCAATATTTATATAAATCAATATCAAGTTTCATAGTCATATCTAAACGATAAGGAGTAATGCTTGTATTATATTTCAATACACCATAATATGCAGACATAATATTTAAATATTTATTTAAATATTCAAAATCTTCTTGACTGTATGTATTTAAACTTAATTGTTTAAATACAGTACCTTGATAACAAAAAATAGCTGGTGTATATGGATGATCGTTATGATAATAATCATATACAGTATTTGCCATTTTAAATGATATTTTCATATAATCATGTAATTGTTCAACAGAATATTGTTTTAAATATTCTAATAATTCACTTGTTTTTTTTGGAAAAATAATTTCTGATTTATCTATATTGGATTGTTTGTATTTCATTACTTTTGCAGGTGAAATAATTATTTTCATATTCTTTGAATCCTTTCTATTTATTCATTAATGTTATTATATCTTAAATTCATAAAATATGATATACTTGTGTGGGTGATGAAAAATGAGTAATACAATTTTAATCGATAAAATATTAATTCATATGTTAGATCTAGAACATGGAAAAACAATTTATTCAGATACATTCATAAACTTAGTTGAAGGAACAACTGAATATTATGATAAAAAAATAGAGAAGTGTTTAGAAAATTCTAATATAAAACAATTAATAGTAGGTAGTGAACATCATTTATTACAAGCAGCAAGAAAAATGCTTGAAAGTGATGAGAGCTTTAAAGAAGAATCTATTTTAATTACACATGATTTATTTAATTTATGTAGTAAAATTGAAGAGATGCCTAATGCAAATTTAATGTTTGTGGAATGTAAAGTAGATGGTAAAAAGTTTATTTTAATTATTAAATTAAATTATAAAAATATGCCAATGAGTTTAATTGAAGAAAATGATGGTGTTCGTAGCATTAAGTTTGTTAACAGACAAATTTTACCAAATAAAACAACAGCAGTTGAAGAGGCAATAATTATTGATATTGAGAATAATAGTTTATCGATTATCGAAAAAAGATTTATGATAGATGGAAAACCAGGTTATTATTTAAATGATCAATATATTAAAGGTGAACCTAAGTTATCTGATAAACAAAAAATGAGTATCGTAAATAAAGTAGTAAAAAAAGTAGATAGTGAATATGCGGTATTTGAGGGAGATCCTTTACCAGTTGTAAAAAAAGAATTAGCTCAATTAGTAATGGAACATCGACCAATTAAACCGATGGAGTTAGCAAAGAAAGTTGTAGAGAGTGATTATAATGCTACTCAAGAAGTAGAAACAATTATGCGTGATTTAGGAATTGAAGAAGATGATGAAATTGTAAATGTTCCAGTTTCAATAGATCGTATGTCTCGTTGTAAATTAGTGTTGGATGATGATCGAGTAATTGAATTGAGTGTTGATGATTATTTAGAAGGTGTCGATATTTCCCGGGAAATGGATGAAAGAGGACTTACTCGTATTATTTTGAAAAATATAAAAGATGTTGTAGTAAAATAAAAAGGACAATTTGTCCTTTTTATTTTATCGTAATATATTTATCAATATTTAAATAATAAACGATTGCTTGAATATTTGCTTGTGGGAAAACGCGAGCTAGAATTTTTTTATAATAATCCATTTGAGCTTTATGTAAATTAATTAATGTTTCGTTTGATGTTGATTTTTTGAGTGTATCTGTTTTGTAATCAATGATCGTAACATTATGATCATTTATACAAATTGCATCAAAAATACCATGAATAATTTGTCCTTCATCCATCATTGAAAAGCTTTTTTCTTTATATAATTGTTTAGCACTATTCATTAGTTTACATACATCACTTTCAAAGAAAGCTTTGAAGTGTGGATAATATTTATTAATGATATTCCATTCATCTTGATTATATAATTCAATATCTTTTAATATTTTTAAATTATCATCTAAATCTAGATTAAAGTCCATATGTTCTAATACACTATGAATAATATTCCCACGTGTTGTTGCTTCAAAACCAAAATCACTAGTATTATCATGATTTAAATCATTGATATTAGGATAAATGTTTTGAATTTTTTTGGTAACTGCAATAGTTTTGTTTTCAATGAGAGGGTATTGATATACGTATTCGTTATTTCTTTGATAATTTGCTAGATCTAGCGTAGTTTCTATTTGATTATTGATTAGAATTTGTTGTTCAATATCTTCATGTGAAAATAGTTTAATTGAAAATTTACTATGTTTAGTATTTTCCTTAATTAGATTTTTACTTTTATGAATCATAATTGTTTGAAAATTATGCTTGATTTCATTAATTAATTCATCAGAATTATTTTTATCTAGTAAATTTTTATTTATTCCTTGATTGATAATATCATCATGGCTCATTAAAGAAATACCTAACCAATCTAGATAAGAGTTTTGTTTTCTAGCATTTAGATAAAGAATTACTTTATCATTACAGCGAGGATTGATAATTGAATCTTCGTTGTTATTGATAATGTATTTTTGCCATTTAATAATATCTTGTGGTTCTTTAATTAAACCGGTTAAAATAAGCTTTTGCGATGCTCTAGTTAAAGCAACATAAAATATTCTCATTTCTTCATCAATTGATTCATTTGTTTGACATTTGGCTATAACTTTACGATATTTGTTTTCATATTCAATGGCAACATTTTGATAATTACCTAGTTGTTTTGATATACGTGGTTTAATTGCAATTCCTAATTGTTTATCACTAATTATTCTTTCTCGAGCATCTTGTTGGTTAAATTTATTTTGAAGGTTTGATACAAATACAATTGGAAATTCTAATCCTTTTGATTTATGAATTGTCATGAAAGAAACAACATTATCATCATTACTTGAAACCATAGCTGGCGACATATTAACACCATTTTTCATCATTTCATCAAATTTACAAACAATGCTATGTAATGATTCATTTTTCATTTCATCCATTTTTTGTAGTAATAATTCCATATTTGCAACTCTTTGAGCACCATTTACTAATGAAGCTAAAAAACTCAAATATTCACTATCTTGATAAAATTTATTTAAACCCTCTTTAACACTATGATAATTAAAATACTGACGCATTTCATGATAGTAATCAATAAATGCACTAAGTTCTTGATAGTGTTCTTGTTTAGATTCGATATAATTTAAAACATTATCATACATTGAAATACTATCATCGCATCTAATTTTTAAAAGAAGATCTTCGCTAAAATTACTAATTACATAATTACCTTTTAGTAAACTAGTAAAGGCAATATCATTTAAATGATTATCAAAAGCGCTAAGTACATTAATAATACTAATTACTTCATTTGATTGTAAAAATCCTTGAGATAAAACAATATGACTTGGAATGTTGTATTTAGAAAAAATCTTTTTAAAAGCAATAAAATTACGAGTATTTCTCATTAATACTACAATATCTTTATATTCAGTTAATCTTTTTGTTTTATCAAAATTATCTAATTCAAGTTTTCCAACCATCTCTTGAATCTTTTTTGCAACTATTTTTGCTTCTAATTCAGCATCTTTTGAACTTGTATTAGTTTGGTATGATAATAATACTTCAGTTGTAAAACGAGTTTCTTGATCAAGACGTTTTGAAGCATTAAGTGTAACTGAATCTAAATCTTCTAGTTCTTTTGCACCTTCTTTTCTTAAATAATCGTAATTTAATTTAGCACTTTCATCTAAGTAATAATCAAGACCGCCAATATCGTTGTCCATAATTTGATTAAAGATATAATTAACACTATCTAGAACTATTTTATTTGAACGATAATTAAATTTTAAATCGATTCTTTTTGTGTTTGGTAAATGATTAAATGTATTGTATTTATCACTAAATATTTTTGGATCTGCTTCTCTAAAACGGTAAATTGATTGTTTCATATCACCAACCATAAAACGATTGATTACAGGCTTTTTTAAGTCAGCTATTTTATTGATCAAAGTTTCTTGAATTTGGTTGGTATCTTGATATTCATCAATCATGATTTCTTTTAATTGGCTATACAAAAGATTAGCAATTCCATATTTTGGTTCAAGAAGTTCAAGGGCATTTGCTTCAAGATCGTTAAAATCTAATAAATTATTTTGGGTTTTGTATTCTTGATAAGCAATTTTAAATTCTTTTAAATAATTGATTAGTGTTTTTAATGGAATTTTTGATGTTGATAGAGTCAATTTAAATTCCTCTAAATTATCATAGACTAAATCATTGAAAGTATCTTTGTAGAATTTTACTATTCCATTTTTTAAACGATTATATTCAGCTTTAGCATTTTCATTATCTTCATTAAAAAGTCCTCGAGCATCATATGATTTAATTAATGAAGCATTACTAGCAGTTATTATTTTATTAATATCTTTACTATCAATTGCTTTAATAACATCGTTATAGTATTTTAAATGACAATCAAATGGACTAGGCATGTCAGCTTTCTTTGGGTTATCACTACCAAAAGGATTTTGATAATAAAATGATAAGTTATTATTTTTTGCAAAGTTTGCTAGTTCATATACTTTATTTAATCCCATTTTTGCTTGTTTAGTTAATAATTCAAAAATTTTTTCATTAATTGGCCAACTATTATAATCATCTTCATTACCATTAATAATATGATCGTAAATATTTTTTTCTACTTCATTAATATAGTCATAAAAGTTATAGATTGTGTTACTTAGATTTTCAAATTTCAAAATAGCATTTTTAAAACTTTTAAAATAATATTCAGGAAAATACAAATTAATAAATTCCATAAACTCATCATCATTGATCCATTTTTCAATACACTGATCAAGAATCTGATGTTTTATTGTAGTTGGATCAGTACAAATATCAAATTTACTATTTATTCCAATTAAATATCCATATTGTTTTAATAAAGTACTACAAAAGCCATGAAAGTTTGTAATATAGGCTTTAGGAAGTAATTGTTTTTGTTTCAATAGGTGATTAGATAATTCATTAGTTATATCATCTTGAAGACGTTGATCTAATGCTACTTGAAGTCTTTGCTTCATTTCTAAAGCAGCAGCATTAGTGAATGTTAAAACTAATAATTCATCAACGTTATAATTTTCTTCTTCGATTAGGGTAAGAATACGATTTACTAATATTTTTGTTTTACCAGAGCCAGCTGGGGCTGAAACTAAAATTGAACAATTACGGGTAATAACGGCTTCATGTTGGCCATCGTTTAAAGGACTAATCGGCATCTTCATTTTCCTCCTTAATCAAATATTCAAGATTATTTGTATCTACTAAAGTATATTCATTATAAAAAATATCAAAGTTACATAAAGATTTATAATTACAATAGTTACATGGATTTACTTTAGTATGAATTGTAGTTTCATCACTTCCTTTTGGACTAATGCTTATATTACCAGAAATTAGCTCTTGATATAAATCTTGGATATGTTTATTAACATATGCTAATAAACGCTCAAATGAAAAGCTACTTAATATATTACCTTTATAACTATCATATTTTTTTACAAATTTTGCTTTGATAATATTTGATTCTTTATCAATATTATTATCAATTTCTTCAATAATTTCTTCATTTACATAACCATTCATTTTATAAAGTTTAAAGAAGTTTTCGTCGCTTTCTTCTTCTATTATTGATTTACTACTACTAAGAATTCGTTTTTTAGTATTGAAGTAAAGTAGAGCACCTTTTTCAAGCTTCTTTTGTTTAGTTAAGCTATCTAAATATAATAACATTTGAATATTAAAACCTTGGATTGCAAGTGAGATATCTAAGTTTTTGTCACTTGATTTATAATCAATGATTTTTAAGTATTTATCATATTGATCGATTCGATCAACAACTCCATCTAATTTAAAATTAGGATATTGTTGACAAATTTTAACCTCACTACCAACGATTTTAAAATCACTTACTTTCATTTGATTTATTAGAACAATTATAGTATTAACTAAATCTAATTTAATCATTTTAATAATAAATTTATTAGCATTATGCTCTAATTTATCTAATAAATCATTATCGTTAATATACTCATCAACATATTTATTAATAAGACTTTGTAATTGATTGTAATCAATATCATTTGAAGATTGGTTATTTTGAAAAAGAATTTTTGTTTTTTCTAAAACATAGTGGACGATACTTCCAATTTCATTAGTTTGTAAAGTTGGTTGTTTAAATGGATATAGTTTTAAATCGTATTGAGCGAAGTATTTATATGGACAACTATTATATGTTTCTATTTTACTAGATGACAAGTGTGATGTATTTGCTTGATTAGTGAGAGATGTTGGTTGGTTATTTGATTGTTTATAGTAATCAATCATATTATTTAAATGTTTTGATGTATCGTCTCTACCAAGCTGTAAATATAATTTGTTTTTTAGACTATGATGTAAGTAGTCTTTACTAATATCTATTTTAGTAAAGTTAAACATTTGTTTTAATTGTTCATATAGTGATGATTTTAATAATGGTTGACCATCAATTGTGGCATTACTAAAGCAAATAGCAAGAAAGTTAGTGTTGCTATTTAGTATTTTTATAATATTGTTTTGTTCTAATCCTATTTGATAATTTAAATCAGGTAAATTTAAAGTTTGATAGTCATTATCTAATAATATCCCAGTGTCTTTTATTTGACTTGGAACAATTGTTTCATTTACACCAACAAGATATACATATGGACAATCTAATATACCGCTATAACATTGATTATAATTTAATAGATATACATGATCATTATAGATTTGTTTATCTTCGGTTAAAGTAGGTTTTAAATTGTTTACTAAGTTATAAAATTCATTTAAAGTAAATGATTGTTCATCTAAAAGATTTGTAAAGAAATTGATTAAAGTTGTCTGATTTTCACTAAATGATGTTTCGTTTTTTATAAATGAAATCATTAGATTACAGTAATCTGATAATGTATGACAATCTAAAAAATTGTATTTTGATTCAAAAGGATCTTCAAGATGATTAGTTTCTAAATAACTTTTTTTAATTAAATCTATATAATTGTAATCAGTATAACCATTGATTATTTTAGTATCGAATAAATTTAATAAATCATCTTTATTATGGGTTAGATAGTATTTAAGTAACAAAATACAAGCATCTAATTCTTTAAATATCAATGTTTTTTTTATGTTATGAGGAATATTGAAATTGTTTAATGTGTCTGTTAAAAGATCAAGATATTCTTGATTTGGATAATATATTGCAAAATCATGATAATGCATATTTTTTTCAATAATATTTTGATAGATGTTTAATACTACACTTTCAATTTGAGCTTTTGGTGTTGTTTGAATTAATGAATGTAATGGTGTGGGTTGTGAATATTTTGGTGATTTTAATGAAAATAGATATGTATTTAAATGATTTAAATATGGAGAATCGTTTTTAGTGTAGTAATCATTATTGTGATATTGTTTAAATGGGATATTAAAGTTTCTATCTTCATCATTACAATTCATTAAAATCATGACATCGCTATGTTTAGAAATTTGTTTGATTAAATCGTAAGGGCGTTTGTGAAATATTTCTTCTGTTATGAAGATATAGTGATTGTTTTGTAAAGATGAATCAATTTTATCTAATAGAAGTTCTTCATATTGATAACATTTGTTTTGTGGGATATTTTTTATTAATGTATTATATAATGTAAGAATTGTAGCTAATTTTTGTTTAGATAATGAAGATAAGTTATCAAGAGAAGAGGTAGTAATATCTTCAAGATAAAATAGATCAAAAATGTTTATTAGTTCGTAAATTAAATCCATTTTATTGTTATTATTGAAGATATTATCAGATGATTCAATTAATTTTTTAGTAATTAAAATTTTATCAAGCTTTGTTAGTTTTTCATATTTATGTAGCTGATAATTATTAATTAATTGGTTTATTAAATCTTGATAATTAATAATTTGAATGTTGAACAATGTATCAGTGTATTTAAAAAAAGCTTCTTCAAAAAATAGAGGATCATCAACAATAAAAAGATAATTAGAGAAAATATTTTCTTTTGCCTCATTGATTGTATTGATAATTGTTGTTTTAATTTTTGAACTATATTCTAAACCACAGTATGTTTTCATTATATACCTCCAGTTATTATTTAAAATATACATTAAAAAAGGGGGAGAAATATTCACCCCTTTAATTTTATTATCATTGAATGATAATTTAATGAATTTAAAACTATTTAACAGTAACGTTTTGAGCTTGTGGTCCACGATCAGTTTCATTGATTTCAAATTCAACGATTTGACCTTCTTCTAATGTTTTAAACCCTTCAGCGTTAATTGCTGAAAAATGAACAAAGATATCTTTTCCATCTTCATCATTAGTAATAAATCCAAAACCTTTTTCTTGATTAAACCATTTTACTTTACCTGTACTCATTATCTGGTACCTCCTTGAAATATGTGCAAAAAGGAAATACTCTATGTAACTCTAAATCACAAATATAGGATTGCGGCGATACATAAAGGAATACAATCTTCTAATACTTGTGATACTTTGAAAATTATATTGCTACTTTTGCATATTTATAATAACATATTTTTGGCGATAAATCAAATTATTTATGTAAACGCTTTTATAATTTTGAATAAAGAAATTTATATTTTTATTAACAAGAACAAAAAAACATGATAAAATTTTATAAAAGAGAAAGGAGAACCCGTCTTTGGCAGTTAGCACCATGTTTCTTTTGTAATCTTTTTTGAAAAATTTA
>ERZ791922.263-NODE-263-length-40714-cov-3.185322_pt1 | contig 40714 bp, 38 predicted proteins | sample MGYA00510134_ERZ791922 | MGnify/ENA primary metagenome ERZ791922 (study PRJEB30046, sample SAMN00792101) | human gut metagenome | study: EMG produced TPA metagenomics assembly of the A metagenome-wide association study of gut microbiota in type 2...
GCCCAGGAGTGGTCTGCCTGGTAGGAAGTGTTTACACAAAATTCTTGACGCTATCAGATAATTGCATTGAATTGATTACTCAAAGATAATTACATTGAATTAATTACTCAAAGATAATAATATTGAATGGCTCACAGATAATTGCTTCATTTCAATATCATTACTATATCATGATAGATAATTTAAAAGGTATTAGTTTTTTGACTAATACCTTTTTTATTGAATCAGTTATTTTCCCATTCTATTTTGATTTATTAGCATCTTTTATTCCATCTCTGACTGCAACTCTTATTACTATGTAATTTAGTAATGCATAGATAATAAGAAAACCTATTCCATTCATAAAATACCTCCTTCCTACTTTTTACTTCAAACAATTAATTTTAAACCTTAAATATTGTTTTGAATATAATATTGAACAACGAGTTATAAGTTGTCATAAAATGTATATTTTCTATTAATTATATCCACTCTAGGAATATATGTAAATAGAATAGCCTATTCTTTTAAAAATGCATATTTCCTATCTATTTTGAATCGATTGTTATTAATTTTCTCTATTTCCTTTATATACGCATTTTATAGTTGTATCCATAGTAGATTACCTTTTTTTTATTTTACTAGGCTTAACATCCATTTTAGAGCGTAGCTATTTTTTACATTCTCATAAAAAAGATTACGCCGTTATTTTTCTTCTTTTCAAGCTGGAGTGAAAAAAAGTAGAACAAATAAGCTGTATCATAGTGATAAATTAAAAAGATTACTAATTAATCAGCTTATCATCAAAATCAATAAAGTTCGTATAATCATCATTATACGAACTTTATTGATAATAAGCATCTTTACAGCAGAGTGATTTTTATATACGAACTTTAAGGTTGATATTTAACGAACTTTTAATTATAATAGAAGAGAGAAAAGAAAGGTTAGGATAAGATGGCAAATAAAAAAACGTTAGCATTAACTAGAGAACAATACATAGTAATCATTCAAACAATAAAAGAAGGCTTTGTAAGAAAAGATGGTAGTATATTTAAACCAAACGAAAGATTAGCTACCATATTAACATTAGAAGCTAACTTAGGAATTCGAATTTCTGATATACTTCAACTAAAGCTGACAAGTATCGTAAGAGATGGTGACAGATACCGTTTGGATATCATCGAACAAAAGACTGGGAAAAAAAGAGAATTTACTGTAATGTTAGAAATCTATACTTTCATTCAGGAGTATGCTCTTAATTTTGGAATTAGTCCTAGAGCAAAGTTATTTGATATTTCCGAACGAGCAGTGCAAAAACAATTAAAGATTGCAGCAGATCATTTAGGAATGCAGGGTATCTCCACCCACTCTTTTCGGAAATTTTTTGCAACCGAAATCTATTTAAATAATAACGCAAATATAGAGTTGGTACGTATTCTGCTACAACAATCCTCAACAACAACTACACAGCGCTATATCGGTATTCAACGACAAGATATTGAGCAAGCATTAGCAAATCATATTTGTATTGTATAATAACCATTCCTAGTAAACGTTCCTCCATTCTTAGAGTGTTTTATCGAAGAATGAGGTCCGAATGCTTATTTTGATACTTTTTCCATAGCAGAGGATTCTATAAAAATTGAGTAGTATCTATCATTACCTCCAACATGGGATTATTTATGACCATTAGAGATAAATTATTTTAGAAAATTAATAATCAACATTATTCTATCCTAGGGTATCAATTATTGATATCCTATTTTTATTTCATTCTTGATATCTGCCTTCTAATCCATAGCCATTTAAAGGAACAATTGTTTCAGCACTAGCAATAAATGTGAGTGCTTTTTTACTTTCTTTCATAATTAGTATCAATTCCTTACGAAATATATTTCTCTCCTCTTTATCTAGTTTCGCAATGTTTGATTTATAGTCAGCAATGGATGAAAGGTATCCTTATCCATAATATGTTAATATTTGTTATATCAAAAACTGTTAGGTTGAATCATTTAAGAGTTCATTATCAAAATGAATTAACCTTAGCTAAGCGTAGTATTAAATTTATATTGAAAAGGAGGGTTGCAAAGATAACAGGTAAATAGTATGTAGGTAAGTGGTAGCCAAACTCATATGATAGGAGGGGTTACTATGTTTAAATTAAATAAGAAGGTTTTTTCGTTACTTTTTGCAATTGCTTTATGTTTTTCTAGCTTATTTGCATCCACTGCATTTGCGGCAACTGATTATTGGCAGAATTGGACCGATGGTGGTGGAACAGTGAAAGCTACCAATGGCTCTGGCGGCAATTATAGTGTTAACTGGACAAATTGCGGTAACTTTGTAGTAGGAAAAGGTTGGGGTACTGGAAATGCATCAAGAGTTGTAAATTACAATGCTGGTGTATTTTCACCATCTGGTAATGGTTACTTAACACTCTATGGTTGGACAAGAAGTTCACTTATTGAATATTATGTTGTAGATAGTTGGGGTACTTATAGACCTACTGGAACTTTTAAGGGGACAGTTTCCAGCGATGGTGGTACCTATGATATTTACACAAGTACAAGAACTAATGCACCTTCCATCGATGGTACTCAGACATTCCAGCAATACTGGAGTGTTAGACAATCTAAGAGAGCTACCGGCAGTAACGTAGCAATTACTTTTAGCAATCATGTTAATGCTTGGAAGAGTAAAGGAATGAATTTAGGAAGCAGTTGGTCTTATCAAGCATTATGCGTAGAAGGCTATCAAAGCAGTGGTAGTGCTAATGTTACCGTTTGGTAACAAACCCATTACCTAAAGTATACCGTTTGATCTTTCACAATTTATAATAGTCAAGGTTTGGTTTGCTGACTTAAACAACTGACAGCCAGCTAGATATCAAATACTTACCTACATACTACTTACATATTATCTAACTATCATGCAGAAGAAAAAGTGAGTACTTTGTTATGCTATAGAAATGTTTGCAAAATGTGCTTTTCTTGTTTATTTATCTTAGTGCAGACTATACGGTTAGAAACTAAAATAAAGTTCCTATTTTCGAAATAACGAATTTTTGAAAAGGAGAAATTTCTATGAGAAAACTAACTTACTTACTTTGTACTATCCTAATACTACTACTAAGTGCTTGCTCGAAAAATTCCTCCGATGGTTTGGTTATGATTCAAGGTGGTACATTCGAAAATACAAACTCTAATTTCTTTGATAAACAAATTACAATTCATGATTTTTATATTGGTAAATATGAAATAACCCAGAAAGAATGGGTAGAAATTATGGGGAATAACCCCTCATCTTTTCTAGGTGATAAATTACCTGTCGAAACGGTAAGTTGGTATGATTGCATCGAATATTGTAACAAAAGAAGTTTAAAAGAAGGTTTAGAACAGTATTATAATATCGATAAGTACATGATAGATCCAGATAATAGAAGCGAATACGATAGTATTAAATGGATTGTGACCATCAATGAAGAAGCAAACGGATACCGTTTGCCCACAGAAGCAGAGTGGGAATATGCTGCTAGTGGTGGTAGAAAAAGTAAAGATTACAAATACAGCGGAAATAACGAAGTAGATAAAGTAGCTTGGTTTTGGAGAAATGCTGGAAATACATATTTAACAGGCGACTGGAATTGGGCTAGCATAGAATCTAATAATAATTCTACAAAAACAATTGGTGAGAAAAACGCCAATGAATTAGGGTTATATGATATGTCTGGCAATGTAAGGGAATGGTGCTTTGATTGGTACGAAAATGAAGAACAAAGCAATGGGATTTACCGTGTTTGGAAGGGCGGCGGTTGGATGGGAGATTCTACATGTTGTGAAATTTCTTATCGAGGTAAGTTCGAAGCCAATGGTTTTGGAGCGGATCATGGATTTAGAGTTTGTAGAAATAAATAATTCCTATGATCAGAACAACAAGCTTTCAGAGCTGCCATATTGAAATCAATATCATGATAGGAGGTAATATTATGGGAAAAAAAATAGTAGCTATAGTAACTTGTATGATGGTAACTCTTGCGCTGATTCCGGGCAGTGCTATAAAAAGCATTGCACAGGCTGCGGTAACTAACATCTATAAAGTTGATTGGGACAAGTTTAAGGAAGGCGACAAAATCAGCGATCCTATGGAGGGATTGGCAAGATCAGGCGGAGCAGATATCACAGTTACGGGTTCATCTGCCAAATCCTTTTACATATCTAACCGTAAGGATAACTGGGATTCGCTTGACATTCAGAACGATTTTTTGAAGTTAGAGCGTGATGCAACCTATGAAATCACAGTCACTGGTCACGTGGATAGCGATGTAGACACTAAGAACGCAAGTGTCAAGCTTGGTGGTGTGACAAGAAAAACGGTTGAGGGCGATGGATACCCAGAGTTTAAAAAAGAGAAGTTGCAAGCAGGTAAGAGCTTTATACTGACCTGTGAACTCAAGCTTTCTGATCAAATTCCAGATAGTTCACGTGATTTGTGGGTGCTACGTATACAAACAGACGAAGCAAGTGGAAGTAAAGCCGGTGATCTTGTACCTTTCTATGTGGATGACATCGTAATCGTCAAAACAAAGGGAGCGACTTCTCCTATAACAGTAACAGGCGACCTTATGACACTTTACGAACTTGATACCGACAAAGCTCTCAAGGTTGGTGAATCGTTATCAAGCCCAGCTCTGAAAATTTCTGGCGATGTCAAGGGAGTTGTTATAGAAGGCACTGATGGTACCATGTCCTTACAATTGAAGGACCGTGTTAATAATTATGATGGTGTAGACATCCTTCGCGATAATTTAAAAGTAAATGGTAAGTTTATGTCCGGAACATACACGATTGAGGTAAAAGGCCATGTAGAAGAAGGTTCTGATGTAAGCAAGTCTCAGCTAGTTATGGGGATGACGGAATCTCCGTGGGGCGAGCTGACCCAAAGAGTTACACCAGACAGCGATGGTAGCTTTGTACTAACCTATACGAAAACATATACTGGGACTGAATTGACAGGACTTTTATATAGTTTCCGAATTCAAACACCACCAAGTGTACTAACCTCATTCTATATTGATAACATTACGGTTAAGGTTCAGGGCGCAACAGAAGAAGATGAATCAACCATAGTGATACCTGAATGGGATTTATCTCTTGATTCCATGAAAGATGCATACACGAAATATTTTATGATTGGTAACATTATGGAACCAGGTCAGATACAGGATACAGAGACAACCGCAATGTTTCAGCATCATTATAGTGTTGTTACTGCAGAAAATGCCATGAAGCCAGGGAATATTTCCAAGGTGAAAGGCGAGTACAATTTTGATAATGCTGATAAGCTAATTACCTGGTCCACAGAGAATGGCTTAAAAGTTCACGGTCATACTTTGGTTTGGCACTCTCAGTCAGCCCCATGGCTGACTACAAATGCGGACGGAACACCTCTTACACGAAAAGAAGCAAAAGCCAATATGGAAGATTATATTAAGAATGTTGCAGGACATTACACAGGTAAAGTGATATCGTGGGATGTAGTTAATGAAGCATTTTTGCCAGGTGTATCTGAGATCCCTGCTGGTTGGAGAGATGTACTGCGCAAATATGAAGATAACGGTAATGGCTCTCCTTGGTATCAAGCCTATGAAAACGGTGCCAATAAGAGTAAGGGAGAAGACGGCTCTGATTATATCTATGACGCTTTCGTGTTTACACGTCTTGCCGCTCCTGATGCGGTACTGTATTATAACGATTTTAATGAGACAGAGGCAGGTAAGTGTGAAGCAATCGCCTTGATGGTGGAAGAGTTGAATGAAAAGTGGAAGACCGATAAGCGAAACACGGAACCTGACAGATTGCTCATTGAAGGAATAGGAATGCAGGCACACTATTGGACCGGTGATCTTAAGATTTCCTCTGTAGAGGCTAGTATCAAACGTTTCATAAAAACAGGTGCCAAGATTAGTGTATCTGAACTGGATGTTCCTTTTGGCGATTATATGACCTACAAAGAGCGTATTGCATCTCCAACAATAGAAGAGGAGAAGCTACAAGCGGATTTGTACAGGCAGCTGTTTGAAGTATACAAAAAATATGCAGACAACATAGAACGAGTTACCTTCTGGGGTAAATCAGATTCTCAAAGTTGGCGTTTTCAAGGGTATCCTTTACTGTTTAATAAAAATTTTGCACCGAAAGAGTCCTACTTTGCTGTAATGGGAGTAGCAGAGGATAAAGAGGTTGAACACGTAATCAATAATGAGGTTCCAAAAACCGGAGAAGATAGCTACAATCGAATGATTTTGATTGCGGTAGCTATATTACTGATATCAGTATTTGTACCTATTATGCTTTTAACAAAACGAAGAGATAAGAATAGAATAAAAATATAAAATAGACCGCTTGTTTATAACCGCTACAAAAATCATATTCCATCGCTTTTTATTAAAAATATTCCCACATCAGGTTATCCATATTTATAATATTAGATATCCTTTATAATAAGAAAGATGACTGTGAGTCTAATCCACAGTCATTTTTCTTACCTAGGTATGGTAAAACCTACGGCTACCTCTGTTTAGCTCCTATATTAAGTTGATTTGTTTTTAACCTAATGTACATGAACCACAAGAAGAAGCTAATTTCCACTTATCTTTTTATCAAAAGCACTGATAAATCATTCACATTCGTCCCAGTAGGACCCGTTATAATTAATCCATCACATGCTTTTAATGCAACATATGAATTATTCTGTTCTAGAGTATCAAATATTGATATCCCTTTTTCCTCAAGAATTCTTTGTGTACTCGTATCAACATAACCCCCAGCAGCATCCGTAGGTCCATCGGTACCATCAGAACCTATCGAAAATATGGCAACATCCTGTAAATTAGCAATTCCTACCGCAGAAGCCAAAGCTAATTCTTGATTTCTACCACCTAATCCATTTCCTTTTAGATGAACTACGGTTTCACCACCAGCGATAAAAGCGAGTGATTTATTTGACTGATTATAATGTTGAGCGATAGAAGAGAAGAAACTACCTGCTTCCCTTGCCTCACAACTAAGGCTACTGGTAAGCACGATTGGTTCATAACCTAATTCTTCACATTTTCTTCTGGCAGCATCGCATAGCTGTGTCACACTTCCAGTAATCGCTGTTGTCACATTATTAAGTTCATGCGGTGGCTCTATCCTTAATAATTCATCAATTTCCTTAGGAAGCGTTATCTCATAGCGTCTAAAAATTTCTCTTGCCTGTTCAAAAGTGGATTGATCAGGATAAGCTGGTCCTGATGCAATCATATCCAGTGGATCTCCAATAATATCCGACAATACCACAGAAAATACTTTTGCTGGTTCACATAACTTTGCGAATTTGCCACCTTTTACTGCAGATAAACGTTTCCTTATGGTATTCATTTCTACAATATTAGCTCCGCTGGCAAGAAATTGCTTGGTCAAATTTTCAAGCATCTCATTTGGAATTAAAGGTTTCTCAAATAATGCAGAACCTCCGCCAGAGATGAGAAATAGTACAGTGTCTTCGGAAGAAAGTCCTTGTACAAGCCCGATTGCCTGTTCAGTCGCAAGAAATGAATTTGCATCTGGAACCGGATGCCCTGCTTCATAGATACGAACATGAGGCAAATTTCCTTTTGCGTGGTCATATTTTGTAATAACAACGCCATCATCAATTCGGTCACTGAGTATATTACATGCGGCTTTTGCCATTGACCATGCAGCCTTACCAATCGCGATAAGCAGTAGTTTACCAGTTGTAAATTCATGTCCCTCTAACGCTTTTTTTACTGCATTGTCTGGAAGTGCTGCGGTTATTGCTGCATCAATAATCAGCTGTGCATCATTTCTAAGATTCAAGAAAACGGCTCCTCTCTGTAATGTATATTTTTTTCAAAGAACGCCAAAGCGTAAGCTCTGGCGCGCTTAAATAACAACTAAGTTTTTATCAAAGGAAGAGATAAACAATATATACATTGATGATGGCTGCAATACCCATAATGAGTGTACCAAGGGTCTGCGTCTTATATCCATCTTCAACTTTCATTTCACCAAAGTTCGTAACTACCCAGAAATAACTGTCATTTGCATGGGAAACAGTCATAGCACCGGCACCAATTGCAATTACTGTTAATGCTGCAAGCGGGGACGTACCAAGTCCGATTGTTGTTAGCATTGGGGCAATAATACCAGCTGTAGTTGTTAAAGCAACGGTAGAAGAACCTTGCGCTGTCTTTAATATCGCTGATAACAAGAATGGGAATAACAAGCCAAGCGTAGCTAATGCATTGGAGTTTGACTTAATAAATTCTACCATAGAAGTAGAGGCAATTACATTACCAAGAACTCCACCGGCAGCTGTGATGAATAGAATAGGTCCTGTTACTTTCAACGTATCATTGGTAATTTCATAAAATTCTTTTGATTTTTTCTGGCTTACTAGAAGGATTAATCCAAAAATAACACCAACAGCAATAGCAATAATAGGTGTACCAAGGAAAGTTATCACAGCTACAGGTTTTCCAGCCATTGCAAGAGCAGAAGATAGACCCATTAGGAAGATAGGAGCAATGATTGGAGCAAAGGATAAGAATGCACTTGGAAGTTTCCCATAACTGGCAACTAGTTCTTCATAAGTCTGAACTACTTCTTCACCATTTCCGCCTGCTTCATCTCGTGCTTTAACTTTCTTACCAATCATTTTAGCAAAGAAGTAGCTAACAATCAAAGGTAGAATAGAGCAAATCGCGCCAAAAAACATGACAAGTAGGAGATTGGTTTCTTGGCCAAGACCTTCATACAATGTATTAGCAGCAGCAATAGGACCTGGTGTAGGAGGAATAAAACAATGAGATATGTATAGTCCCATGGAAAGTGCTACTGTACAAGCTACGGAAGACTTCATTGTACGTTTTACAAGAGCCTTACGAATAGGATTTAATATTACAAAACCACTATCACAGAATACAGGAATTGATACAATCCACCCCATTATAAGCATTGCCAATTCTGGATTCTTCTTACCAACCAATCGTACCACACAGTCCGCCATCTTTAGCGCTGCACCTGTCTTTTCAAGCAAAGTACCAATAAGTGCGCCAAGAATGATTACGATACCAATACTCTTAAAAGTGTTGCTAAATCCCGTACCAATGACACCCGGAATGTCGGTGAGCGGAATTCCTGCAACGATTCCAAATAGAAGAGAAATGGTCATAATAGAGATGAATGGATGAATCTTTAGCTTCGAGATTGCAATAATCATGATAATAATCGCAATAACAAAAGCTATAATTAATGGTATACCTGACATAACAAAATCCTCCTTCAATAAGTTTGGATAAGCTGGCGTAAACCACCAAGAATTATCGTACTTTTATCTTACCTGAGAATGTAAAGTTTCACAATGTTCCATATACCAAATTATTTCATATGTCCATGTTATAGATAACATATTTTGAAATTTATTACCAGTTTTCATGTATAGAATAGGATGTTAAGTCACAAAATGTGATAAAATTAAGTACCAGATTAATCTTTTTTCATTATGGTGTAAGTATAAAACCCATGGAAGATAAGAAGTATACTGATTTATTATACTTGAATCATTACCATTGAATTTCTTCGTAGGAAACATTTTTTACATTATTATTTATAGGTTTCATAATATTATTATGTTAACTATACAAAAAATACCTCGTTAAGGAGGTATTCGTAAGCGCAGTACACAGCGCTGGAAATGGGTAAAATTTCATGGTTGCTTTAAATAATGGGGAAGCATTTCTAACAAAACTCTCCTTAGTCGCTGAATTTAGCCATAAAATTTTGAAAGAATCTAAATTGTAAAGATTACATACGGAACCAGCTGTTAATTGAAATCATTACAATACCTGCATACTATCATAAATATCCCGATAAAAATAGATTGCTATATAAAAAAGAGAAGAGTGACGAATAGACCTAGGATCATAACCAGTTCGTTCTGCAATCCTTTTTAACTTGTTTTGTAATGTATTTTTATGAATAAATAGATGTTCTGACACCTTTTGAATAGAACCTTCTAAATCATAAAATGTCTCTAGTAATACCATAGAATTACGAATCTCTTCATTACTGAACCCTTTAAAGATACGATGTACAAATTCTTGTTTCGTTAATTCGCTTATTTCATCCGTAAAAACCTCCATATTCAAATCCTCATAAAACCGTATATCACGTTTATGCGTCCGCATACATGCCTTATTTGCTTTTTGGGCACGTGTTAATGCAGTCTGTGCAAAAGCATAATTTTCAACAATACTATCAATTCCAATTGCTAGCTTCACGAAATACTTTTCTTCCACTTTCTTTTTCAATTCTCTGGCTAAGGTTTCAACACTCCCATCGGAAGTAGCGGTAACTGCACATACAAGGATAGAACCAGACTTATAATAAAGGTTGAAAGGATCTTTACTCGATACTTTTTTCTTTAAATATTTCTCGGCTTCTTCCATTACTTGCATGGACTGTAAGTTTTCTCTCTGATCGGAATGGTAAAAGCTGCAGACTAAGATACGACGTGGTATTGTTATATCAAGTCCAAGAACTTTACCGCGCTTCACAAAGTCACTTGTTATATTTTTTGCTTCCCCATTTAACCACTCTGAAAGGTAACGGTTACAGACATTTTCCTTTAATTGTTTTTGCTCAACGGAGTATGTATTTTCTAGTAAAAGTTCCGTCATACGTTTTATAATTAAAGCACTGTTTGCTATTTCTTCGTATTTCCCTGTAATGCCAAGAACTCCAATAATATATCCCTGTAATTTCAGCGGATAATTGATTCCTTGTAGTGCTCCATTAAATTCTCCATCAAAGTGAACCGTAATTTCATCAATTTGATTTTCAATGATACGCATAGCCCCTTCATGAAAACAGCCAATTCGTGGCTTATCTGAACTTGCTATGATAATTCCTTTTTCATTCATAATATTTATCTTTAATGGAATGACGGAATTAACTTCTTTCACAATATTCGAGGCTATTTGAACGGATAGTATCATATAAAAACTCCTTTCGTAAATGAAATGATAGCTTTTTGTTATGAAAATTTGAATATCTCTATATATTCCTATTAAGAAAAGTCAGTATCTCCAACGTTGAACAAGGAAGTAAGCATTTCCATATTTATATCGTATCACCTAACTGATTGGAACATTGTGGTTTATTTTCACAAATTTATAGATATATATTTATGCTATTTATGTAAATTATATAATTTTTCATAGGGATATGCAATTACTATGTAAACTTGAAAACAAAGTTAGAATTATATAGATTTCATCCTATGGAGGAGCATTATACTAATAAGTTTCCTATTGGTTGATTTTGTTTCCTGAAATCAACTATAATTCTATTTAAATAATCATATTTATGTGTATAATTAGAGTTAGTAAGAAACATAGCAAAAAGATTGATACCTTTTACATTCATCAAATTTGTAATGAATTTAAACCGCTTAATTAAGCAAGTAACAGACTGAGGAGAAATGAGGCATATCATGTATCTAAAACTATCTGAGAATATCATTGCACTAAGGCGTAAAAAAGGAATCACCCAGGATGAATTAGCTTCATTTTTAGGTGTAACGAAAGCATCGGTTTCCAAGTGGGAGACGAAGCAAAGTTACCCAGATATTTTGCTATTACCACAGATTGCGGTATATTTTAACGTTAGTATTGATGAATTACTTGGTTTTGAACCACAGCTAAGCGAAGAGCAGATAATGAAATGCTATCAGGATTTATCCACGGATTTTGCCAAGTTACCATTTGACGAGGTAATCACACATACGAAGGAGTTAGTTAAAAAGTATTGTTCCTGCTACCCATTATTATTGCAGATTGTTATTTTATGGTCTAATCATTATATGTTAACAAAAGATAAGGATAAACAAGTAATGTTGTTAAAGGATTCCATAATACTTTGTAACCACATTTTAGATGGAAGTAGTGATATTAAGCTATGTAGTGAAACTTCGATGATGAAATCTCTTATCAACCTTACCTTGGGTAATGCAAAAGAAGTAATAGAAGAGTTACAACCATTAATTGAACTGAAACAGTATATCAATCAATCTGATTTATTATTGATTCAGGCATATCAAATGACTGGAGATGTCGCAAAATCAGATCTTCACAGTCAGAAAACCGTGTATACGCACCTATTAAGTTTGGTTGATGATAGTATAGGTATGATGTTTTTCCGAATACAGGATTATGATTTCTGTAACATAACAATCCAAAGAATTAGGCAGGTGATTCAAACTTATGAAATAGAGAAATTACATCCTAATACTGCGCTTAAATTTCACTATCAAGTTGCTGTCTTTTCTTGTGCACATAATCAATTAGAAGAAGCATTACAGGAACTTTCCTTATTTGTACTTGGTAGCTTACATTTTATTGATAAGGGACTAGAGCTTCATGGTGATCATTACTTTACACGAATTGAAGAATGGTTTGAAGAATTTCCACTAAAGAAAGACGCTCCAAGGAATGAATTGGTGGTTTTGGAGAGTCTACTTCCTGCAATCGAACAACCCGCACTCTCTGCTTTGTTTGACAAGGAGGAATATCACAGTCTGAAAAAGAAAATTGAACGAAAGATACTGGAACGAAAGGGCCATGAAAAGGAGGTATAAGTAGATGCAGCTAACCGATGTTTTACCATTTTTGATTCCATTAATTATTGCGGAACTTATTTTATTATTTATTAGTCTGAGACACATCGTAACACATAACAATTATAAGAGGGGAAATCGTACCCTGTGGATTATTATTGTCGTAGTAGGAATGCAATTTATTGGACCAATTCTTTATTTCTTACTAGGAAAAGAGGATGCATAAGATGGATATACTAACACTGTCACACGTTTCAAAACGGTTTGGCTCTCATAAAGTTATCGATGACTTGTCATTTTCAGTACCTGAGAATACGATCTATGGCTTTATCGGAGAAAATGGTGCTGGGAAAACTACTACCATGAAGATGATTCTCGGTTTGTTCCCTATGGAGAATGGTGTTATTGAGGTAAATGGGGAAAAGGTTACTTACGGACAAACGAATACCAACCGTTATATTGGATATCTACCTGATGTTCCAGAATTTTACGGATATATGACTCCTTCTGAGTATTTAACATTATGTGGTGAAATCACAGGAATACCAGAAAAACAATTAAAAAATAGGATACTTGAATTACTTGAATTGGTTGGACTTGATAAAGCAAATAAAAGAATTCAAGGATTTTCTAGAGGTATGAAGCAGAGACTTGGAATTGCCCAGGCACTTTTAAATAAGCCAAAACTCTTGATTTGTGACGAACCAACCTCTGCACTAGACCCAATCGGAAGAAAAGAAATTATCGATATCTTACAGTCGGTAAAAAACCAGACAACAGTAGTCTTTTCCACCCATATCTTATCTGACGTAGAACGAATTTGTGATGAAATTGGTTTACTTCATAATGGAAAACTAGCATTACAGGGTAATATGAATGATATTCATAAATTACGCAAACGAGATGGCTACGAAATAGAATTCTATCGGATGGAAGATGCAAGGATCTTTTCTGAACTTTTTACAGGTAGTGAATTCATAAGCAAAACACAACTTCTATATAAAGAAAGAGACGAAGAGGATATGTTAAAAGCAATGAAAATTCTTTATGAACACAATCTCCATCCACAAAAAATTGAGATGCGGGAAGCAACCCTAGAGTCTCTTTTTATGGAGGTGGTGAAAAAATGAAACAATTAATTGCATTTACCAAAAAAGAATTCCTTGAGCTAATTCGTACCGGAAAAATTTATATTCTTATCATTATTTTTGTGATATTTGGTATAATGAATCCTGCAATTGCAAAACTGACTCCATGGATATTTGACATGCTAGCAGATACTATGAAAGAACAGGGAATTATTATAAAAGATGTAGCTGTGACAGCAATGACCTCATGGGAGCAGTATTATAAAAATATGTCTATGGAATTTATCGTCCTTGTTATAATGTTTTGCGGTATATTAACCTCTGAATATCAGAAGGGTACACTAATCAATATGCTGACCAAAGGACTTCCAAGATGGAAGGTTATCTTAGCAAAAAGTATTACTCTGTTTATCAGCTGGAGTATTTGTTATTGGCTAACCTTTGGGATAACTTATACTTATAATGCATATTTTTGGGATAACAACATTGCAGACCATATTGTTTTTTCAGCAATGGGTTCTTACTTGTTTGGAATATGGCTGCTATCACTCATCCTGCTATGCTCAGCATTTCTTAATTCTAGTTCAGCAGTCCTACTTACTACAGGTGTAGTATATATGTTAACGTATTTATTTGGTATGGTGCCAAAACTAGGTAACGTTTTACCAACAAAATTAACCTCTGGTTTGGATATAATGATTGGCAAGTCTTTGATAAGTGATTATAGTATTTCCATAGGATTGACGATTTTAATGATTGTTTTAGCTGGAATAGGAACAGTCGTAGGGTTTAATAGAAAGAGGGTATAGCTCTCATTACAAAGGAGATAGTGATTTGATATCAATTTTATTAGTTATCATATATGTTGCTTTCATTAGTCTAGGGCTACCTGATTCTATCTTAGGATCGGCATGGCCCTCAATGTATCGAGAGTTAAATGTATCATTTTCCAGTGCTGGCATCATTAGTATGATTATTGCAGGTGGAACTATAGTTTCAAGCCTTGCAAGCGATAAAATAATACGGAAACTCGGAACTGGACTTGTAACTTCGATAAGTGTCGCCATTACAGCAGTAGCTCTACTCGGTTTTTCCTTCTCCAACTCTTTCTGGCAATTATGTTTATGGGGTATTCCCTATGGGCTTGGTGCTGGTAGTGTGGATACGGCTCTCAATAATTTTGTAGCTCTTCACTATAAGTCTCGTCATATGAGCTGGCTTCATTGCTTCTGGGGGATTGGAGCCACTTTAGGGCCTTACATCATGGGACTTTGTTTGACAAATGGGTTAGAATGGAATTCCGGATATCAGACCATCGGTATCATTCAAATAATCCTTGTAATCTTCCTACTTATTTCCCTACCTTTATGGAAAGTTAAACAAAAAGAAAAGGAAAGTGAAAAGTTAGAAGCAAAAGGCCTTAGTATAAGGGAAACTATAAAACTTCCAGGAGCAAAGGCTATCTTAATTGCATTTTTCTCTTATTGTTCCTTAGAATCAACTGCAGGACTGTGGGCAAGTAGTTTTATGGTTCTTTATAAAGGGATTGATGCCACGACTGCTGCCAAGTGGGCAGCACTATTTTACCTAGGAATTACGGTAGGAAGATTTTTATCTGGCTTTGTTACAGGAATGTTAGGTAATAAGAAGATGGTACGTATCGGACAAGCCATAGCTTTTCTGGGTACAGTATTTATGTTGTTGCCACTTGGAAATATCTCTGCTCTAATTGGACTAATCTTAGTAGGACTAGGTTGTGCCCCTATATACCCATGCTTACTCCACGAAACACCGAATAATTTTGGTGCTGATAAATCTCAATCCATCATGGGGATGCAAATGGCATGTGCCTATATTGGTACTACATTAATGTCACCCTTATTTGGAGTAATCGCTGAAAATATTAGTATTCGATATTATCCATTTTATTTAATGATATTTGCTGTATTAATGTTTGTAATGGTGGAACGAGTAAATAAGCTTCATGGAAGATAACCATTGGAGACCAATTATCAGCGGACCGATTTCGCCAAATCCATCTACTTTTTTTCTTAATCAATGATCCGAATAGTGTAGAAGTACAGATAGTTCAACACAATCATCAATAGAAAAGAGCACAAAATTAGTAATATCAATCATTGTCCCAATAAAAGAATTACTTAATTAATATAATTACATTCAATCATAAAATAACTTAATTCAAGCAAGGTATATTGAAAAAAGCAATATGCATCTTGCAAAGTGTAAGAAAATGTATGTTAAATTTTGAATTATTATAACATTCATCAGAAAAGGGTACTAGCTTTTTAGTTCAATAAAGTGGGATCAATTGGTATAAAATAGATTGAACCAAATTATTGTATTGTACATAATCTGTTAAGTTTTTGTTAAATTCTCATGCAAAATTTGACTATTTTTATTAATAGTTATATAATTAATGCATACAAGTTGAAGAAATATAAATATACTTGTCAAAAAGGATTTGTTCATGTATATATCTCTAATAGAAATAATATATTTATCTAGTATATCGTTTCCTAAATTTAGTGAATGCAAAGATATATGCAGAGCAAGGAAGATGAACAGGAGGATTAAAGGATGAATAAGTTATTTAAGTGTAGTGTTTGTGGTTATATCTATGAAGGAGAGAATGCTCCAGAGGTATGTCCAAAATGTGGTCAGGGTGCTGACAAATTTGTTGAATTAAGTAAGGAAGATGCTGATAAAGTATATCGTTCTGATAAAACAAATGCAATCCATATGCAGATCATTCATTTAGCAGAAAAAATTGCTAAATTAAGCCAGGTGGGTATTGAAGACAATCTTGATCCAATGTGCGTTGCAGCTTTTACAAAAGCTAAGGACGAAGCTTGGACAATTAAGCAAAGATGTAAAGCTGAACTTGCTGGACATATGAGTAAGGGTAAATGGTAAGATATTAGAATATAACAATATGATGGATAAAGCGACATAAATAATTTGATTTATGTCGTTTTCTTTTTTGTCAAAATACAATAAACCCAATTAAAGCTTGATGTATCTTAGTTTATATTATATCCTATAGAAAATTGTTATTAATCACCATAAGAATTCATTAATGTGATTTAATATTTATACTAATCATTTTCATGTAGCAACATTAGTATTATGATCTAATTATTACACTTAGGGTAACTCAATGAAATGCAAATTCAACAGAAGGATTGTATACAAATTATTTAATAGGGGAGAGTTACATACCAATCCAATCCCACAAGAAGTTCGCCTTAACATTGAACTAATACATTGGATGGATGAGAAGATTGTAAGTGTGTCCTAATATAAAGAACTTAACACAACAAAATTTCTGAAAAAGTATACTCCACCTTTTCCATATCTTCACTATATAACAAACATAGTCATCTATCTATATATACCGCACTAGGCATTAAGCTCACATTAGCTATAATGCCTATTTTTATTGAATGAAATAGTTTAATCATCCCACCTACAATGCATCATATTTATATCTTCCGCATAGATATAGTTATATATATACAAATCTAAACTTCTTCTAAAATGTATTTTTTATATTGACATCATAGATATCTATCTATATATTATATACAGAACATTATCTATATAGGAGGTGAATCTATGAATAATTACGAAGAAAATAGTAAGTTAATAAAAGCAATTGCTGATCCCAATCGCCTAAAAATACTTGATGTCTTATCCTGTGGTGAATTATGTGCATGTGATATCCAAAAGCACTTTGATTTTTCACAACCAACCTTATCTCACCACATGAAATCCTTAGTGGATTGTGGATTGGTTATCGGCCGTAAAGAAGGAACTTGGATGAGATATAAGATTAATTTAGAAAGAGCGAATGAAATGATGTACTTTCTCATGGGTATTATAACTCCTAAAAAAGGATGTATCTGTGAAAAATGCAATCAGGAATCCTGTGAATGTAACAACTAATCTAAAATGAGGTTAAAGTTTACACAGGTTATTCCATAAAAGTTTTTGATATGAAATAGAAGTGAGGTATCCTTAATGAGTGAAATTTTTAGCCCGAACAGTATCCAGTTGACTAAATATCTGTTTTTTACCGGAAAAGGTGGAGTTGGAAAGACTTCAACAGCATGTTCTACCGCGGTTTCACTAGCCGATCAAGGACGGAAAGTATTGTTAATCAGTACTGATCCAGCATCTAACTTGCAGGATGTTTTTGAGACACAATTAGATTCAAAGGGCACTACAATACCATCTGTACCTGGTTTAATAGTTGCAAATTTAGATCCTATCAAAGCTGCTGGCGAATACCGTGAAAGTGTAGTAGCACCATATCGAGGCTTATTACCTGATGACGTGATTACTAATATGGAAGAACAGTTATCAGGTTCTTGTACCGTAGAAATCGCTGCGTTTAATGAGTTTACAAATTTTATCACAGATAAAAAAGCTCAAAAGGAGTACGACCATATCATATTTGACACAGCGCCAACAGGCCACACACTAAGAATGCTTCAATTACCTTCTGCATGGAGTGGATTTATTAGTGAGAGTACTCATGGAACATCTTGTCTTGGTCAATTATCTGGACTTGAAGAACGAAAGGACGTCTATAAATTAGCAGTTGGAACTCTAAGCGATAATAAATTAACAACACTAATTTTAGTAACTAGACCCGAGGAGGCACCGTTAAGAGAAGCCACCAGGGCATCAAAAGAACTAAATGAACTTGGTATAAAAAATCAGCTATTGATTATCAACGGTATCTTGAATTCTTTTGATGACCATGTTTCAAGAAGTATTTACGAGAAACAAACAAATGCTTTGGTACAATTACCAGTGGAATTAAAGCGTTTGAGAACATACTCAATTCCTTTAAGAGCGTACAATGTGATGGGTATTGAAAAAATTCGTTCCTTCTTAAATGATAATCTCTTATCTACTTCAATAATAAGTCAACAAGATACCATGCTTAACGAAAGTATTGGTAGCAATCAGAGTATAGAACAAATTGACAATAACGTTGGTAACGAGCTAGCAAGACTTTCTGATGTTATTGAGGACTTGTACAACACTGGTAAGAAGGTTATCTTTACAATGGGGAAAGGCGGAGTCGGCAAAACTACAATTGCAGCAGCGATAGCCCTTGGATTAGCTGAGAAAGGATGCAAAGTACATCTATCTACTACTGATCCTGCAGCACATTTAGAGTATGTCATGAAAGAACAAGAAAACATCTCAATGAGCCATATAGACGAACAAGAAGTATTAAAGAGATACCAAAACACTGTCCTATCTAAAGCAAGAGCAAATAACATTTCAGAAGATGATATTGCTTATATCGAAGAAGATTTACGTTCTCCTTGTACTCAAGAGATCGCTGTATTTCGTGAATTTGCAAATATCGTGGCGCGTGCTGAAAACGAAATCGTTGTTATCGATACAGCACCTACAGGACATACGCTTTTGTTACTAGATTCTACAAAAAGCTATCATAAAGAAGTTCAAAGAACCATGGGAGACACCCCTGAGTCGGTTAAAAAGTTACTTCCTAGACTTCGCAATGAAAAAGAAACTGCTGTTTTGATTGTTACCTTAGCAGAGGCTACACCCGTATATGAAGCACTAAGACTGGAAGAAGACCTTAATCGTGCAGAAATCCATAGCAAATGGTGGATTATTAACTCCTCCCTGTATGCTACACAAACAACCAACCAGATTCTAAAAGAGAAGTCTAGTCTTGAAGTTGAATGGATTCATAAAGTAAACAAGCATACAAGTGGAAATACTGCTGTTGTATCATGGACGAGTGACGAACTAAAAGGCGAGAAATTAAAAGATTTATATAAATCATGCTAGAATTTTGACATTAGTTCCATTCATGTTCTATTGTTGCCTGATTCGGGAGGGAGACTTTATTAATGAAAGTAGAAAAGACCCAAGGAATAAGTTTTTTTGAAAAATATTTAACATTATGGGTTGTATTATGTATGGTTAGCGGTATTATGATTGGGAAGTTCTTACCTAGCATTCCTGAATTTTTAGGAAAATTTGAATATGCTAATGTTTCTGTTCCCATTGCAATCTTAATATGGCTTATGATTTATCCTATGATGATGAAAGTTGATTTTAAGAGTATAAAATTCGTAGGAAGGAATCCAAAAGGGCTATTTGTTACTTGGATAACGAACTGGTTGATTAAGCCATTTACTATGTTTGGAATTGCATATTTCTTTTTCTATGTAGTATTTGGTTCTTTTATCCCTTCGGACTTAGCAAAAGATTATTTAGCAGGTGCTGTATTACTAGGAGCTGCTCCGTGTACAGCCATGGTATTTGTATGGAGCCATTTAACAAAAGGTAACGCTGCTTACACAGTAGTGCAGGTAGCAACCAATGACCTTATTATATTAATCGCTTTTGTACCTATCGTAAAATTCTTATTAGGTGTTTCTAACGTTTCTGTACCGTGGGATACCCTAATTTTATCAATCGTTTTATTTGTTGTAATTCCACTGGTAGGAGGAATTTTAACAAGAACTTATGTAGTGAAAAAGAAGGGGGAACATTACTTTAAGAACACGTTTCTACAGAAGTTTAGTCATACAACAATCGTTGGTTTGTTACTTACCTTGGTTATTATTTTTTCCTTTCAAGGAGATGTGATTATAGCTAATCCATTACACATACTATTAATTGCAGTACCTTTAATACTTCAGACGTTCCTCATCTTCTTTATCGCTTACTTTGCTTCAAAGGTATTGAAGTTGCCTCATTCCATTGCTGCACCAGCAGGGATGATTGGTGCGTCAAACTTTTTTGAATTAGCAGTTGCCGTAGCCATCTCAGTTTTCGGTGCGACTTCACCGGTTGCGTTAGCAACAATTGTAGGCGTCTTAGTGGAAGTTCCCGTTATGCTTTTTCTTGTGAAAATAGCGAATAATACTACAAAATGGTTTGTAAAAGAATCTAACGACTAATATGGAGGATAATGAATGAAAAAAATATTTATTTATGAACCAGCAATGTGCTGTGAAACAGGAATCTGTGGAGTTGGTGTTGACCCAGAATTACTACGGGTTTCTACCGTAATTAATAACTTAAGAAAACTTGGATTCGAAGTAAATCGATATAATTTAACAAGCGCACCGATGGAATTTGTAAAAAATAAAGTAGTTAATGAGGCAATAAAAAAAGACGGTAATAAAACTTTACCGATCACGATAGTGGAAGATAAGCTTATGAAGACTGGAAAATATCCAATAAATGATGAATTTTTTACTTGGCTAGAGGTGTATGAACAACCAATTCTTGAAAAATCAAACGATAGTAATGATGATGGATGCTGTGGTGGCGGTTGTTGTTGCTAAAATATTATAATATTATTCACACAAAGGAGATTTTAGAATGAAAAAATTAAAAGTAGCATTTGTATGTGTTCATAATTCCTGTAGATCACAAATGGCAGAAGCCTTAGGTAAATTATTAGCTTCTGACGTATTTGAAAGTTATTCTGCCGGAACAGAACTAAGACCTCAAATAAACCAAGATGCAGTACGAATTATAAAAGAGCTATATGGCATTAATATGAACGAGACACAAAAAAGTAAACTATTAGCTGACATTCCAGAAGTAGATGTCGTAGTCACGATGGGTTGTAATGTGAATTGTCCACACTTACCATGCATCCATAGGGAAGACTGGGGGCTTAATGATCCTTCTGGCAAATCTGATGATGAATTTATCAAAACAGCAAAGATGATAGAAGAGAAGATTATGAATCTTAAAAACAGGATACTTGAAGGAAAAATTTTATAATAGAATCGTATAATTCAATAATCATATATTTCCCATTGTATTGTTCATGCAATTGAGGAAGGAGATTCTAAAGTGATCGAAGAATTGGATCATGCGATCGATAAGTTTATGAAATAGAGAACGGATAATAGTCCATTGATTTCTTAGGAAACCCTAATGAATCAATGGGCTTTTTTTATTCATGACAAGGAAAAGTTCGCTTAGCGTGCTTGTTTCTAGGAATGATATAGCTACTATGTCAGTGATCATGATTTAATTATTGGTTTTCTACACTTAATATTATTTTTTTAATCTCCATAAAATCTACAAATCTATTCGTTATTATAGATAAATAAAATCTAGATAACTAAGGAGGAAGAGATTTATGCAAGTAAAAATCAATCCCATAGCTTGGATTACAGTCTTATAAATTGATGAGAGGGGATTTGATAGACTATGTAAACCAATAGAAATGTAATACTTATAAAAAATAAAGAAACTTTAAAAACTGTAGGGCTGTTACTATTCCTAGCAATCTTCCTTCTATGGTTTTTTGCTAGCGCTCCATGTCATTAATTTTTAAGATAACATTCTATAGTTTCAACATAGTGACAGGAAGGGAGAATATTCAGTGGAATCAAGTATGAAAGAAACAATTCTTAAGATAGGAGGGATGTCATGTGTAAATTGTGAGAATAGTATAGAAAGAAAATTAAACAAAACTGCTGGAATACAGAAAGCCACCGTCAGCTACAGCAATGGAACAGCACAGATATCCTATGACGGTGATATCATATCAAAAAATGATATTATACGAGTGATTGAAGAATTGGATTATAAAGTAATTGAGGATTCCAGCACACAAGAAGACAGTGTTAATAATTTAAATAAAATTCTTGGTACTATCATCATTATGCTAGGTCTTTACCTCTTTATGAAGAGATTTGGCCTGTTTAATCTATTTAACTTTTTTCCTCAGGCAGAGGAAGGCATGGGTTATGGAATGTTATTCATAATCGGATTGCTCACCTCTGTACACTGTCTTGCGATGTGTGGAGGCATTAATCTTTCACAATGTATTCCTCAAGCTGCAAAACAGGGACAAGAAGGAAGGATGGCTTCACTAAGACCGAGCTTACTATATAATATAGGTAGAGTGATCTCCTACACAGTAGTTGGAGGTATTGTAGGAGCTCTTGGCTCTGTTATAAGTTTTTCCGGAAGTTTTAAAGGAATAGTTCAGCTAGTGGCTGGTATTTTTATGGTAATCATGGGACTAAATATGCTAAATATCTTTCCATGGCTCAGAAAATTCAACCCACGAATGCCTAAAATATTTGCAAAAAATATAAACCAGAAAAAAAATAGTAATAGTCCATTGTATGTAGGTTTATTGAATGGCCTTATGCCATGTGGACCTTTACAGGCGATGCAGCTTTATGCTTTATCGACAGGTGATCCAATGAAAGGTGCACTTTCCATGTTCTTATTCAGTCTTGGTACCGTACCGTTAATGTTTGGTTTAGGAGTATTAAGCTCGATACTTAGTCAGAAATTTACGAAAAAAGTTATGTCCGTTGGCGCAGTCTTGGTTGTAGTTCTAGGTGTTTCTATGTTCAATAATGGACTTAGTTTATCAGGATTCGCTTTTGCGGCCTCACCTTTTAATCAATCTTCTAGTAGTAACGTAGCTAAGATACAAGATGGTGTCCAAATCGTAAATACCACCCTTAATTCAGGACAATATGAGGCAATCACCGTACAAGCTGGAATACCGGTAAAGTGGACAATTACTGCAGAGAATGGAAGCATTAATGGCTGTAATAATCGAATCTATATTCCAGAGTATGATATTGAGAAGAAATTTGAAATTGGTGAAAACGTGATTGAGTTTATTCCAGAGAAAGCAGGAACATATCGTTACAGCTGTTGGATGGGAATGATTCGAAGTACAATTACTGTTTTAGAGGAAGGAGAATCTGCTCCACCACCTAGTAAAGAGATAGAGAATGATTCCAATGGGTCTTATGACGAATCTAATTTATATGATGATATCAATCAGAAAGAAGAGGCAGCAGGATATAAAATACCAGTAAATAATGTTGTAATAGCAGAGAGAACTGGTGATACGCAGAAAGTAGAGATAACTCTAACGGAATCCGGATTCAGCCCCGCCTTAATTATTATGGAGTCTGCCATCGAAACCGAATGGATTATCAATGTGGAATCATTAAAGGAAGGGATGGATACACTGTTATTTCCACTCTATGAATCAATCATTACACTAGAGGAAGGAAAAAACCACTTATATATCTTACCATTTCTTGATTTTGATTTTTCCACTATCAATTATAGTTACTTTGGTTTTGTTAAGGTCGTAGATGATATCAATGAGATTGATATTAAAGCAATAAAAGAACAGGTTAGTAATTATGAAACTTACAAATGGGATTATAATCAGATAGGGTTAAATGAATACGGCGACGGTGCAAGCTGTCATTAAAAAATTCTAACTAATACCATTAAATTAAAAGAAGGAGGGCATAACAATGCCTAAGTTAAAGAATTCAAAGAAACAAAGTAAAAAAATAAATAGTACAACAATTGTATTAATCGTAGCATTATTAATTATGGTAGGTTTTTCTGTATTAAGTAAATCAGGTAAATCAAACGATAACGAGAGCAAAACTGCATCTGGCAATAAGCAAGGTAAAACCTTACTGAATGATAACGGAGATCTAATTATTACGAAGAGTGATATTTCAACAAAAGCAACTTTTTACCCAGTTGAGGTAGAAGGAACACAGTTAGAAGTAATTGCGGTAGAAGCTCCCGATGGTACGATCCGTACCGCATTTAACACCTGCCAGATCTGTTATAGCTCCGGCAGAGGATACTATGTACAACAAAATGATGCACTTATATGCCAAAATTGTGGTAATCGTTTCAGAACAAGTGAAGTAGAGATTACCAGAGGAGGATGTAATCCAGTACCGATTTTTGATGAAGATAAGAAGGTAACTGATGAAACGATTGAAATATCCAATGAGTTCCTGGTTGAGTCAAAAGAAATTTTTGCAAATTGGAAAAATGGATTCTAGGAAGCATTTGCTATTTTGAAGTAAGAATTCTATCAAAAAAGCTGTATTAGCTGTTGAAGGTGTTTCAAATGTTACTGTCAGCTTAAAGAAAAAAACGTTACTATAGAATATGATACTACAACAAGTATTGTGGATAAATAAGAGATGAGATTGAAGGCCAGGGATATTACGTGGTATAATCTTTAAAACTATTATATATAGGAGGACTAATATGAAACAAAAAAATATTCTTGTTGTTGACGACGAGCAAAAGATTTTAGAGGTGATTGCTTCCTTTTTGGAAAGCCAGAACTATCAGGTATTTCAAGCAGAAAATGGAGCAAAAGCATTTGAAATCTTTGAAAAAGAGAATATTTCTTTGATCATATTAGACCTAATGCTACCAGATTTATCTGGAGAAGAGATTTGCAAAAAAATCCGTAGAACTTCAAGGGTTCCAATTATCATGCTTACTGCAAAAGTTGAAGAAAGTGATGTATTAGAAGGGCTTGAAATTGGTGCTGATGATTATATCACTAAACCATTTAGCTTAAAAGAATTAATTGCAAGGGTGAAAGCTGTACTTCGAAGAACAAGCGAAGAACCAGTTCCGCTCTTTAACAAAAACTCTTATAATGGTGGAGATTTGATTTTAGATTTTGGAAAAGACCTAGTATTAAAAGACCAGAAACCTGTAAATTTAACTCCTACCGAATTTAATATATTAACAACCTTAATAAAATTTCCAGGAAAAGTTTTTACCAGAGAAGAACTGATAGAATTTGCTTTAGGAAGTGGATTTGAAGGATTCGATCGAGCGGTAGATAGCCATATTAAGAATCTAAGACAAAAGATTGAGGACAATCCTCGTTCTCCAAAATATGTTTTAACTATTCATGGTAAAGGCTATAAATTTGGAGGTGAATAGTATGAGAAACCAAAGATTTTCCGCTCCTAAAATCTGTGCTGACTCCCAAATTCACAAGGTTGTGGCAGAAGGGAGGTTAGAGTGAAAAAAAAGAGCCTAAAGACTCAGCTGTCACTGACTATTGCTTTGGTTGTTTTAATAACAGTAGCTCTAATCAGTGTATTGTCAAATATATTGATCAATCAAAAGTTTAAAAACTATATAGCGGAACAACAAAAACAAAAGACACAGGATATCGTCTCAAGTCTTAGCCAACAATATGATAGGAAGACTGACACCTGGAATACAGACTTTATCCACACGATAGGTATGTACGCTTTATACGATGGATATATAATTAAGGTATATGAAATTGATGGTAATTCCGTATGGGATGCAGAATTGCATGATATGACCTTGTGTACCCAAGTAATGGCAGATATATCAGAACGAATGCAGAAAAAATATCCAAAAATAAACGGAGAGTTTACTTCTAAAGATTACTATCTGAAACAAGGATTAAATGCAGTAGGAGTAGTATCTATTAGTTACTATGGTCCTTATTTTCTTAGCGAGAATGACTTTCAGTTTTTAAATGCGTTAAACACTATCCTCGCTAGTGTTGGTGCCATTTCTTTATTTTTTGCAATATATATTGGTTGGGTAATGGCAAAGAAGATATGTAGACCTATTTCAAAAACGGCAAGAATGACGAAAGAAATAGCAGAAGGAAATTATGAGATACGTTTTGAAGGTCATACTGGAACAATCGAGTTGGATGAATTAGTTTCCTCAATCAATAATTTAGCAAGTACATTAGATAAACAAGAGGGGATACGAAAACAATTAACCTCAGATGTATCTCATGAACTACGCACACCATTGACTACCATTGGAACACATATCGAAGCTATGATCGAAGGTGTATGGGAACCTACCACAGAACGTTTAAAAAGCTGCTATGAAGAAATTAACCGAATTACAAATCTGGTTAAGGATTTGGAACAGTTGGAAAAAGTAGAAAATGATAATCTGAAATTAAACATAACTTTAGTGAAAATCGAAGAAGTTATTAATACTATCACTGATAATTTTGAAACAGAAATATATAATAAAAATTTAGATGTTTCAGTATTAGGAACAGCAAATCCCATATCGGTTGACAAAGAACGAATAAGTCAGGTAATTATAAATTTGTTATCGAATGCCATAAAATATACACCAGAATGCGGAAAGATAGATATCATACTAGAGGATTGCGATTCAAGTCTTACTATCCAGGTAAAAGATAATGGAATCGGTATCTCAGAAGCAGAGCTACCATATATATTTGAACGTTTTTATCGAGCAGATAAATCAAGGAATAGAAAAACCGGAGGTGCAGGGATAGGATTAACTATCGTAAAATCTGTTGTCCATGCGCACGGAGGAAAGGTGTTAGTAACAAGTAAGATAGATGAAGGAAGTGTTTTTCGAGTAATATTACCAAGAAAGTAGATTAAGAAAATTTAGTAGCATTCGTCGGAGACTAGATGGTAGAAATAGCGAATGCTTACCTAGTTCTAAAGTAAGAAGTCATGTGTACGCATGACTTTTTTTATTCGTGACAAGGAAAAGTTCGCATAGCGTCATTTTTCTTTTTAATCCTAACATGGACCTTTTGTAAAGTATGCTTTTTTCTTCTTTCTTCATGACAAATGCGGTTCCTTTCGTTTTTATTTAAAAGTCTATATAAAAAGCTTAATTCTAACAAAAAAAACGAATGAGAATTGACCTCATTTTGGCTTAACCAACCTGTGTTTTGTTTACAAATATTCAGTTTTATCAACAAACATGCATCTCGCCCTACTGGCGTCTCGTTATACAACTCTTCTAATGAAAGCCTAATTAAATCCATAAATCCATCAAATTCTTCCTTAAATTCTTCCTCAAATTCTTTAATTACCCAATTTTTATCGTATATTGTCATATTTTATATATTTATACCATTTTATGTTATTTTATATGTACTATCATGTTTCATTTTGGTATAATGATAGCATTGCAGGTAATAGCATTGCATATGAAAATATTTATAATGGATAATATTTTAATTTTATTTAGCATCGCATATAAGAATCAGCACCAAATTGTAGAAAGAAATCCCATGATATTTTACAGTAATTAATAGGAAAGAAAGGGAAATATGAATAACCCAGAATACATCCAGCCAAGCATTGACTTAGTTATTAGCAAATATTCCGATTTGGTTTATAAACTAGCATGTTGCCGTATTAAGAATAAATACGACGCAGAAGACATCTTTCAAGAAGTATTTTTGCAATTAATTAAGTATAAAACTAAGTTCACAGGGGAAGAACATCTAAAAGCCTGGTTAATCAGAGTTACAATAAATTGCTGTAATAAGCATTTCTTAAGTTTGAAAAATTCACCTTTTGAAATTATTACAGAAGATCTTGTATATCTTACACCGGAAGAATCCGAAGTTTATCAAGCAGTGTTATCATTACATAATAAATACAGGACTGTGATTCATTTATTTTACTATGAAGAACTATCGATAAAGCAAATATCCGATGTGTTAGGAAAAAAAGAAGGCACCATCAAGTCACTGCTGGCTAGGGGTAGAAACCTTCTTAAAAATAAGTTACTAGGTAGTTTTAGTGAGGAGAGTGAAATAAATGTTAGAAAATTATAGAAGAGCATTGGGTAAAATGAATGTTCCAAATGAATTGATTGAAAAAACAACAGAAAAGATGATACATCAGCAAAAGTTATTAGAGCAAACCAACAGAAATAAAAATAAGAAGCCATATTGGTACCTATCTTTCGCTTGTCCCTTACTTCTTATAATTACTATTCTTTATACAGTACATACCAAATCTAATGAACGAATTATTATAACAGAATTAATCCCGAATAAAACGATACAAACTGTCAAAGTCAATGATGGAGTATTATACTTTACCGATATTTCAGAGGTACTTGATAATAATAAAATCAATCAAAATCTTGGTACTCTTGACTCTTTGACCATAGAATGGACAAAAGAAGAGTATATGTCCTACTTAGGAAAGATCGTTGAACTATCTAATCTTCCAGATGGGTTCACGATAGAGAATGAATCAATTCGTGTTTATCAGAATAAAGAAGGCATTATTAAATCAGATGAATATTATATAGCATATACTTCCAATGAAACCCGAAGTATTGAATTATATCTTAGAAAAGGAAAACTTCCAAATAAATCATACAAAAATTTGTCTGCAGATTCAGAGATTAAGAAAAACAAACTTTCCATTGTGTATAACAGAGATTTCAATCACTATCAGGCCCAGTTTATGTTAGATGATATCGGATACTTTTTATCAGTGGAGAATTTAACTCAGGAAGAGTTTATAAAAATTATTTATTCTTTTTTTAATTAAATGCAACCTTTTTATGATTTTTATACTATTCCTATATAGAAGGACTGTCACATAGAAAATCTTGTGATAAATCTTTACTAAGAATACATATTTGAGAGGAGACGTTAATGAAGAAAAAAATAGCCTTATTGCTTTGTTTTATTTTCATAATACAACTGCAATTAGTAGGTTGTAAAAAAGCACTTGATGTAGATGTGGGACAACCAAAAGAGAATGAAATTACTAAAGAATCAGAGAATAATTCAATCTCAGACAAAAAAGAAGAGAAGAAGCAGGAAGAGAATAAAACCATCTCTTTAAATGATTTAAAAAATAATTATACTACTGCTGAGACCTATGCAGAACCCTTATATGGACTGTCAAAAAACGAAGTGCTCTCTTGTCCTATTGAGTTTATTCTTCCAGAGGGTACAATACTTACGGAATATGCCAATGTATACTTAGACTCCAATTTAACGATACCAGCTGGGGCAGAAGTCACCTTTGATAATAACCTAAAAGAAATTAATTTAGCACCACCTAAAAATCCTGTTTATCAGCCATTATCATCGATATTTTCTATTGTTAAAAATGAAGGCTGGGGCTACGCCAATACATATTATCTAGCTTATTTTTATGATTTAAAAACAGGCGAAAAACTAGAAAAACCACAAATCACTATTTTCACTATAGAAAGAGAATTAAAATCCCCATTTCTTAAATATGAGATAAAAGATGGAAACATACGATATTACTGGGATGAGGTTCCAGGAGCCGAAAGATATATTCTTAGCTTTGTTAAGAAAGAGGATAACCAGTTTGATTTTCTGTCCTATAAAAAATTGGCAGATTTAGAATATATCGATAGGGATATTCTCGAAATGGGTGTCCATAAGTTGATTAACTTTAAATACACCTTAAAAGACGATGATGATCTTAATCTCTACTATGTCGCTGTTATGGCGATTGATAAAGATGGGAATGCATCCAATGCAAGTAATATGATCTCCATAGATTCTTTTCGTAATCAGTTACCATATAGAGCTCTTAGCCTTACAGAAGATGGGGTTAGCTCTATCGCAGATCAAATTAATTTACTTGGGAACAGACGTCTAGTAGAAATGTGTGACGGTAGCACGGTCTTATATACCGTTACCTATGATATTGAGCATGCAAGAATTTCACAATTATCTGATATTGTATTTAAGTTAGAAGGCGAAGATAGAACACTATTAGCACTTGATTCTTATATTGATGGAACGGACTTAAAATTAATTTCCTTAGTAAAGAACTTTGATGAAGCAACGATGGAAAAGGAATTACAATTACTATATGAGCAAACAGAAGCTTCGAAGGGAAATGGCGGTGTTACGAATAAGCCAGAATTCACAGTGATTGAAGACGATGATTTGGACTCAAAAGAAATACCTACAACTACGCCAGAGGAAGAAAAAATCATAATAAAAGGAGATGACTTTCCTGTATTTGCTTCCAGTGCTTTATCAGAATACCTTGCAAGACATATGCTTTTAAACGAAGAAACGATCAATCTAAAGGACTTTAGCGAGGCCGCAGATATTGATTTGTTATGGGATTCTTTATATGAAGCAATTTATCAGAATCCATTGATTCTTGGCGTAAACAGTTTTCGCTATAATCGTTTTAGTAAAACATTGACGATTGAATATGAACAAGATAGGGCGGAGCAAGAAAAGAAGCAGGAAGAAATTAAAAAGGAAGTAGTAAGAGTAATTAATGAAATTATCACACCAGAGATGACTGATCTTGAAAAAGAATATGCAATCAATCAATATTTGTGCGAAGTCGCAGAATATGATAATGATGCTTTAGACAATGCCATGGAAAATGATTTTATAGTAGATTCCTCTTTCCGTGATTCCTTTACACCATATGGAGTACTCATTAATAAGAAAGGTGTCTGTGCCAGCTATGCAGCAGCATTTAAGATTTTAGCAGAACAAGCTGGACTTAACTGTATCGTTGTAACAGGGAATTTAAATGGTAATCTGCCACATGCTTGGAATCGAGTGTTCGTGGATAATGAGTGGAAAACATTGGATTCTACAAACAATGATAACGAAGATTTGTTTAATGCTTTGCTAAATTTACCAGATCATGCAGCATCAAAAGTACTAGTTGAAGATGATCGATATATCTTAAATCAAAAATACGGAGAATTTACTTCTGTCATGGAAGATGCGGAGTATTATAGGACAAGTAGCCAATATTATAATAAAAATAGTATTGCGGATATGCTTGCCAAAGAATTATTAACTACTGGTACTGCTACACTACGAACAGATTATGATTTATCTGATAAAGAATTTAATGATATTGTGGTTTCTGTGATTGAAACTGCAAAATTGGAAGACAAATTAGATAAAGTAATGGGCTGTTATTGGCTTGGTGTTATCTATTTATCGATTGAAGACTAAAGAATAGGAAAGGATGATACAAATATGAAAAAAATATTTTTAGTTACTATAATAACAATGGCATTCGCATGTTCTGCATGTTCAGGCACAAAAAAAGCAGTGGTGAATACACCTGATTCAACAAATTCACAGAATAATACATCGGTGACAGAAGCTCCTGGTAAAGATCAGAAGAAAGAAGACTTAACGGATATCGGTTCAGATGATAAGGAACCAAAAGATTCTTCAAGTGATGTTTTAAACAACCAGAAAGAAAGCTCTTCCAACGATAATTCAGCTTCCGATTTTCAAGTTCTTGATGAACTATCAGATGATTTATCTAGCTTCCAAATACAAATTAATGATGTTATCTATTCGTTACCAATGAAGTATTCTGATTTTACCGCACAGGGTTTCGTAATGAAGGATGATGACAATGAAAAATTAGAGTCTGGCTACTATACTTGGTCCTATTTTAATCGAGGTGACCTTAAATTAAAGGCGAACATTATTAATACAGATGAGAAAGAACTACCAATCTCAGAATGTTATATAGGAAGTATTGAAATTGATAAAGATAATAAGGAGAACGGAAAGGGTGTTTTTATTGCCTTACCAAAAGGTGTTATTTTCAATCAATCCACTTTAGATGATGTAAAAGCAGCATATGGTGAACCTAGCAGCATGTATGAAGGATCCTTATACACTCTTTATACCTATGAGTTCGGTATTTACCAAAAAGTTGAAATCGAAGTGGGGTTAAAAAGCGGAGTTGTTGACAGTATCAATGTCAGGAACCTGATTAGTGAATAGAATAACTCTTTGCATAAGGATAATTGTATATAATGAAAAGAAAGCTTATTGTAAAATGAGCTTTCTTTTTTATGTATCAAGACCTATGTCAGATAGGATAGACCAAAGGTTATTTTTATGGTACAATAGCCTTTAATGATTATTTTACTAGAAGGAGAATACACAATGGATAAAATGAAATTAGCGTTAATCGGCTGTGGATATCTGAATGAGATTGTAGCCAATGCATGGAAGGATGGCTATTTGCCAGAATATGAACTTGTTGCTGTTTTAGGAAGGACTTATGCTCGCACGAAAGCATTTGCCGAGCATTTTGGATGCAAAGCATGTTCTAATATAAATGAACTTATGGACATGAAACCAGATTTTATTGCGGAAGCTGCTTCTGTGAAAGCGATCAGAGATTACAGCGAAATCGTGCTAAACGGTGGCTCTAATCTTGTTGTTTTATCAATCGGAGCATTTGCAGATCAAGAATTCTATGAACGTGTAAAAACTACTGCAACACGTAATAATCGCCGTGTCTATATCGCCAGCGGTGCTGTAGGTGGTTTTGATATTTTGCGTACTGCAGCTTTAATGAGTCCAATTAAAGCTTCCATCAGCTCACAAAAAGCACCTGGTTCACTCTATTATACTCCGCTTTATAAAGAGGGATTACTTGATATTACAGAACGCGAGCAAGTATTTACTGGTACCACCAAGGAAGCCATCGCCATCCTTCCGACTCATGTGAATGTAGCAGTAGCAACTGCTCTTGCTAGCGCAGGACCGGAAAAAACTATCATGAATATAGATGCGGTCCCTGGTTTTAGAGGAGACGAATACAAAATTGAAATACAAGGCGAAGAAGTTAGAACAGAGCTTAATATCTATTCACGAACCAGTAAGGTAGCAGCCTGGAGTGTAGTAGCTGTTCTGCAAAATGCTGTCGCACCAATTGTATTTTAGGGAGGTATCATCATATGTTTAAAAAATTAGTTGCTATCGAACCAGTTAGCTTGATTCCTTCTGCAGAGCAAAAACTTCATGAGTATGCTAAGGAAGTTGTCATGTTTCATGATATACCAAAGGATAACAAAGAGATTATTCAACGAATTGGTGATGCTGATGCCGTACTACTAAGCTATACTAGCAGTATTGATAAGGACGTTCTGGATGCCTGCCCAAATATCCGCTATATCGGAATGTGTTGCAGTTTATATGCTCCAGAAAGTGCCAATGTTGATATTCGTACCGCAAATTCTAAAAATATCACAGTTTATGGGATACGAGATTATGGTGATCAAGGTGTTGTTGAATATGTTATCAGCGAGCTTGTCCGCTATTTACATGGCTTTGGTGAGAAACAATGGAAGGATCTTCCAATAGAGATAACAGACTTAAAAGTAGGAATCGTAGGTCTTGGTACTTCTGGGCAGATGATTGCTGTCGCTCTTCAGGCTCTTGGTGCAGATTTATATTATTATAGCCGCACTCGTAAGCCAGAAGAAGAAGCAAAAGATATTAAATATCTGCCACTAAAAGAGTTGTTGCAGACCGTTGATGTAGTCTGTACTTGTTTAAATAAAAATGTTATCTTATTCCACGAAGAGCAATTTGAATGGCTTGGAAACCATAAAATTATGTTTAATACCTCAATTGGACCATCACATGATGCAGATGCACTAGCTAAGTGGCTTGAGAATGGTAATAATGAGTTTTTCTGCGACACTGCAGGAGCATTAGGAGATCCTACCGGTGAACTATTGAAGCATCCTCATGTAAATTGTATGCTGGTGTCCACTGGGCGAACGAAGCAAGCCTTTGATCGTTTGAGTGAAAAGGTATTAAATAATATTGAAACTTTCTTAAAGAATAACGATAAATAGATATCGATTCAATCACTTTTACTGTGTGAAAATTCTAAGAAGTAAAAAAGTATATAAGAAGCACGCGGTTGTGCCACACACCGCTCTTTATCAAAAAACGGTATAGTCTTTATGACTATGCCTTTTTTGTGTACAGAATAGACCTTTAAAATCAATGAATCAGCGTCTATGTTGCGAAATAGTCTTTGGAATTGTCTTTGGAATTGTCTTGGAATACTCTTTGGAATGGTCTAGAAATAGTCTTAAAGAGGCTGCCACAAAATTATTCTACGTATACAGTTTGCATAATAAAATAGCATATATAAAAGAAGAAGGTACCTTGCAATGGCAATACAAACCAATGCAAGGTACCATTTTTATTCATGACAATGAAAAGTTCGCGAAGCGCGCTTTTTCTTGTTCACATTTTTTAGTAAGCTATTTTGCACTCGCCCTGATTCTAAAGTTATAAGATATTGTGCCTATTTCTATTACTTTAAGGTTCAACTCCCCATACACGCTTATTATTTATATATCCTGTAACCTTTTCAGAATTAACGTACTGATTACTGGAGGCATTAAACGAGTAATCATTCTCTTGATTGTAATTTGACCAATTAGATTTAGAAAATCTCGCTTGAATTTCTGCGCTTTGTCCTGGTTTTAGAGTTCCAGCCGATGCTGTAAATGAAACTTCCAAATAATAGTCGGCTCCGGTGGAAGGATTTGTAAGTTTAACAAATTCACTCTTTACGTTCGCACTTCCAATACTTGCCCAATCACACCAGAAATTCTGGGATATTTCACCATCAATGGTATAGTAATAACGAAGTTTTATATCACTAATATTGATGTCAGCGGTTCCAGCGTTAAGTAATTTAAATTTAGGTGACAAACCATTGGTTGATGCACTTGTATTACCATTATAGGATTGAATTACTAAATCTCCAGCTATAGGTGTAACTGTTGGAGTTGGTGTCACTGTTGGACTCGGTGTTACTGTTGGGCTTGGTGTTACTGTTGGAGTTGGTGTCACTGTTGGACTTGGTGTCACTGTTGGACTTGGTGTTACTGTTGGACTTGGTGTTACTGTTGGACTCGGTGTTACAGTAGGAGTCGGTGTCTGATGATCCACCTTTAAATTAGGCAATTCATCCAATGTAATTACATAACTACTTTGATAAAGATTTTTTAGCGTTGCAGGGTAATTAAAGGCTGAGCTCATGAGATGTTCGCCATACCATGGACAGAAATAAAGCCAACCTGATTTTTCCTCGGTAAGATTTTTTACACTAGGAATCGTATCATTTTCTGTCATGGCAACCATCTTCGTACCATTTGTTAAATCAACTAATTGATAGAAGATAGTAGTAATAGCATCTTCATTTGGAACACCCGATAACCCATCATAACGGTTATATATTGTATTGTATTTATCATACCCTACGATATCAACCATATTATCACCAGGATACCATGCAGGTGAGGTGCTGTAAACGTAACTGTTATATGTCCAAATTAAGTTATGTAATCCATAAGTCTGTGTAAGCTCTGTATAAAGCATCTCCCAGAGCTGTTTATAAACCTCTGCACCTGCAGATGCCCACCAGAACCATGCACCTTCTCCCTTTAACCCGCCATTTCCTTCCGCTTCGTGATATGGACGGAAAATGATTGGTACGTTGTTATCCTGTAATATAAGCAACTGCTCAGCTAAATCATCAATAGTCATCATGACATATTGGTATTCTTTTGTACCAGGAATAACGGCATTTGCTGTGTTAAAATTTGTTTCAGTTGGTTTATAGGTTGCTTTCTTCCAATCCACAAAATCGCCTAACTGATAGGAAGTAAAGTCTCTTGGTACATTAATGTGCCAACAAGCCGTAGCAATACCGTCTCTATTGTTTACCCAATCTATAATACGGTTTGTTGTTCCATCTTCCCATCCATATAATGGGTTATAATTCATAAAATCAAAGCCTCTGATTGCTGGATACTTTCCAGTTAAATTGTATATCCAGTCAAACTCTAGCTCTGGATTTCCGTCATTTCCGCCACCATAGATCTCTTGTTGTCCAGAAATTATGTTATTTCCATAAACTTCGGTTAAATAATTCATGAGAAGCTGAGTTTCTGGTGTTGATTGACGATCTGTTAGGATAGGAGCTACATCTAAACTATCAAGCTTCGCATAATCCACTGTAAATGTATCAAAGTAGGCAAAGCCCCAGCCAGCCTTAAGTTGAATTGTGTTGCTCCCCTTCACTAATTTGTGGATACCGAAGTTATAATCTGACCATACCTTAGTATAAGGTAACATAAAAGAACCTTTGTTCACACCATTAATACTTAGGTATTGAAGTCTACCATCCGCGCTTAGCTCTTGCATATAGCGAGTGGATATTGTATACATTCCAGTCTCTGGTACAGTAACATCGAAGGTTAAGGTACCTGAATTCTGCATCCAGACAAATCCACTTCCTGAATATCCTGGTTTTGCCTGTCCATAAATCTCTGTTACAACCTGTAACTCAGAGGATAGCCTCGTATTTTCGCTTTCAATTACGAAAAGTGCAGAGCTAGCCCTAGCTGGAACTGCCATAAGACTAATCAATAGTGTAATTGCGAGTAAAATTGAACTTGCCTTTTTTACAAAACCTTTCATTCTTCATACTCCTTTCCTGTGTTAACTTTGAAATCTCAAAGTTAAAATTAACAAAGATATATAACGCCCTACATAACAAACATAGCATAAGTACTAATTATTGTAAATATACTTGTCTATTTACGTCAATATAACTAAATTATGTCAATATACAGCAATTTTTAGAACTACGCTTTTTTGATTTATCATATAATTTAGCAGATAAAATTGAACTGATTTAGAAAGCAAGATAAAAAGTAAAGCATTAACAGTAATAAAGGTCGTCTAAAATATTATTAGTAATCCACTTGACTAAGTAAACTTTATGCGATTATAATGTCATTAACAATTGAATCGTTGTTCAACTATAATAGAAAGAAAAGGTGATAATGTGAAGGTATCTGATTTTAACTGCGATTGCGATGTTATCCATGCGGATATTGTTGATAAAGTTAGACAATCTATGCCAGAAGAAGATGAGTTATATGATTTATCCGATTTTTTTAAAGTATTAGGGGATAGCACACGAGCAAGGATTATAAGTGCGCTGGATATCAATGAGATGTGTGTATGCGATTTGGCAGTATTACTAAATATGACGAAATCTGCGATCTCACATCAGTTAAGATCTTTAAAAGAAGCAAATCTAGTGAAATTCAGAAAAGAAGGAAAGGTTGTTTTCTATTCTTTGACTGATGATCATGTCAAAGATATATTTGAAAAAGGATTGGAGCATGTTAGAGAGAAATTATATTAAGTTTTTCTTTAGAGCACTCCCTATCGATAGGGTTAATCTGTGTGTCCTTGCATACGACACAATGAAATAGTAATAGATGTAGAAATTGTATTAAAAAAACAGAGGAGAGGAATATGGAACTACAACAAGAGCTTCATTTTGATTCCTTAGAAAATAATATTATCGATGTAATTAAAGAAGAGCAAATTAAATTAGGTTACAGAAAAGAAACCATACGATTATATTATCCGATGGAGTCTATCAATAATTTATTAGGTGCTAACCTATCAATTAGTGAACTATCTAAGGTATTAGATAAGTTTTGCATCTATTTAAAAGAACGTTTTGGAGAGGTGGAGCATTTTCACAATAATACCCGTTTTTGTTTTATCATTCCAGAGAAAGGAGTTGCTTATGTAAATGAAGAGGTTAAAGATCGTACTTTCTTGCAAGAATTTATCAAGACAATAAGCAATCATGATATAAAAATTGAAGATATATTACAGGTATTTCATCGTTATTCAGAAAAAGTAATCTGTGAAAAAATGAATCATGGTGAATTTGATTATTTAGTATATTTTGAAGATGGAATCCCGGACACATACCGCTATTGCATTAAGTTTGAAGATTGTCATGCCATCTATCATAGATTTACTTATGCTGATTATGTTAATTTTGGATTCTGATTTTTAAGATAAGTAAAACTCAACTGTTTCTATATTAATTTTATTATATATGCACATTGGAGCATAGATAATTATTTTTTTAATTGAGGTTGTATTGTTAATTTATGGATGTTATTATCGAATCAAATACACTAAAATATATCTTTTGATTTGGGAAGGTTTTAACTATGAAGGTGATGTTCCTAAGAAAAATGATGAAGTTTATCTTCCAATAAAGCATGCCTGGCTAAAGTACAACCGTGATATATGTAGTGTTGTGATAGCACCAGATGGCAATTATGCATCCTTTTGTGGCTTCTGGTATGAAAGTAAAACACAGACAGGTTATTTAGAGCCAATGGTAACCTCGAAAGAGTATCGTAAATTAGGTTTAGGAAAGGCTTGTGTCTATAACTCTTTAAGAATATTACAATCGTATGGTTGTAAAAGAGTTTTTGTTGATCCAGATGAAGAACCATACCAATGCTATTGCAATACAGGGTTTGAAAAGATGAACAACACACATTATTATACGAAGTCTATGGAATAGAAAGAGATGTTAAGGAAACTATATTTAGTTTCAAGAGGGGATAATGAAGCTAAAAACTCAAACAGATAGTATAAGGAATTATAGTTTAAATGTTATATTTGAAAAATTACGAGAAGGAAGTAAAGTGGGTGATGATGTCTATCACCACCCACGTTTTCAGCAAACCCCCTTGAATAGAAGTACAACCAATAAAATAGGGTAAATAACAAACCAACCTAGTTTTTGCATGGCTAGGTAAAATTCAGAAGGTTCTGGATCTTTTACTGATATTAAATTTTGCAATAAAAAGAAAAATTGCGGATATTTTATATCGACTAAATATATAGCTAAAACTATAAAAAACATAATCAGTGGAATAATTTCCCCTCTTTTCTCAACACCATGACCAGTAGCAAATCTTGCAATAGAACTAAATGGAGGGGTATAATTATCTGGATAATGATTATTGCTTACAACTACACTCAACATATCGCGAAGATACGGTTCAGAGTTGTTGATATAAAGATAAAATGTCTGTTTATTATCGTAAATCCCATTAAAAAGTTCCTTATTATCTTGACATATTTTTATCTTACCTCTAAAATTATCTATTGTTTCAATTAAGACATTGTATTTAAAATATAATTTATTGGGTAGATTGTATTCTACAATAATCTCTCCGGTATTTTGCTTGCTCTTTTGTACGTTTATCAATATCGATTCATTTAAATATTTCCCTTGGTATTGGGTACTATCCGATAATTCGATCTGTTTCAAACGATCACCATTAAAGTTCATCACTTTTTGATTGAAAAGAGATAGATACCAAATTGCGAAAATAAGTAATATAAAACCACTTAAAACAAACAATATAATCTTAGCGATTCTGTTTTGCCATATTTTTTCGAATAAATGTAACATACTTACCTCCCCTTTGTTATATAGGTATCCTATATAATATACACAATCTTTATAATAGAATACTACATATTTTACCAATGTTCAAGTCATCGAGGTATAGAAGAGTGCTATACAACTATTCGAAAGGGCCAAATCCTATATCGTACTGGACTCAGCTTTTTTTACACATAATACTCTTATTATTGTAACCTATGTATCATTCTTGTTTCTTGATCTAACATTTCTGTCGAACCTTTCCTATGTCTTATCAGCTATTAAAATAGGTTAACAATAACAGTAGCAACATCATGAAATAAGATTTATCCTAATATTAATTCATTTGTTTTTAAAAAACTCTTGAGCAATCGCAATAAAGGTCTTCATCTGTGAAGTAATCCACTTATTTTTATGGTATAGCAATTGACTATACATGGGAACGGTAGGAAAGTCTGCATGGATTTGAGATAAGATACCCCTTTCGATTGATTTACTCACAGAGAACATCGGTAGAAAAGAAACACCCATATCATGCTCTAGCAGATGAATAATAGTCTCTGTATTTCCAATTTCCAACACAGGCTTGATAACTATTTCTCTCTCCGATAGTATTCTTTCTAGCTCATAACGATAACTTTCCCCTTTTTCGGTCAATATAAATGGTTCATTTTCAATCATTTCAAGGTTAATCTTTTCTTTACCAGCTAAGGAATGCTTACTTGAGGTGACAAAAATAATATCTTCCTTTTGCTGCACAGCACGCACCCATTCAGAACCATAAATTTTTTGGTCTAAAGTAAAGAATAGATCAATCTCATTATTTCTTATCATATTAATAAGACCATCCGCCATGTTCGTTTTTATTATGGTTTCTACCTTTGGGCAAGCATGATGAAATCTTAACAGAAGCTCTGGGAGTATCGCAGTTGCAAGAGAATCGACACTTCCAATGCGAAGTGTACCTTCAGGAGTATTTGTTTCTCTGGCAAATACGGCAGCTTCATTGGTTACTCTCATAATTTCATTTGCATGATAAAGGAATAGTTCCCCTTGTTCCGTTAATGATACCTGTTTCCCAATTCTTTCAAAAAGTTGTGTTCCTAATTCCTTTTCTAATTGCTGCATCTGAATTGTAATAGTAGATTGGGAGTAACCTAATTGCTCTGCTGCCTTTGAAAAATTCTGAGTAGCAGCTACTTT